>Ga0209687_1000165_pt1 | contig 23983 bp, 20 predicted proteins | sample GraSoiAngelo_136_FD_185893 | JGI IMG/M metagenome (GOLD analysis project Ga0209687, IMG submission 185893) | Grasslands soil microbial communities from the Angelo Coastal Reserve, California, USA - 14_0929_09_20cm (SPAdes) (version 2) | ecosystem: Environmental > Terrestrial > Soil > Grasslands ...
TGGCGGCTGGCCCACGGCGGCCCGGACGCGGAAGGTTTCGCCTGGAGTCTACCGGTGGTGGCCGAGACGTGGGATGGCTGGCTCAACGACGTCGATGGCTTTCATGTTAAACCGGAACACGTCGCCCACGCCATCGAGAGCGTGCAGAGTGGGGCGATCGAGGAGGGGAGCGTCGGCGGTGGCACCGGCATGATCTGCTATGAATTTAAAGGCGGCATTGGCACCGCTTCACGAGTTGTCTCTGTAGCCGGGATCGGTGATTCCAATTCTTCTGCGTCGCCTAACCCATTTACTATCGGCGTTCTCGTCCAGGCCAATTGCGGCCGTCGCCCGCAGCTAACGATTCGTGGACTCGAAGTCGGCAAGAAAATTCCCGGTTCCGTTTACAAACAAGAAACTGGCTCCATCATCATCGTGGTTGCAACAGACGCGCCTCTTCTCCCGCATCAACTGAAACGTCTGGCCCGCCGCGCTTCTCTCGGTCTCGCCCGCACCGGGAGCGTTTCCGGCAACGGCTCCGGCGATTTGTTCATCGCCTTCTCCACCGCCAACCCGCATGCCGCCGACGCCAAACCACCGATTCGCAGCATCGAAACCATGCCGAACGATCTGATGGACCCGCTTTTCACCGCCACTGTCGAAGCGACCGAAGAAGCCGTCATCAACGCCCTGGTCGATAACCACGACATGACCGGCCGCGACAACCACAAGGTTGAAGCATTGCCGCATGATCGTCTGCGCGCCCTTTTCCAAAAGCGTAATCAATCCCGGTAATTAAATTGTAGGGCGTCGGTGCCTGCCCTGAGCCTGTGAATGCATCAGGCGCCTTCGATCTCTTCGGGTCATTCATAAACGAGAATGGCCGGGCGAAATCGTAGCCTTCTAAATAATGGCGCCGCACGGCACAACATCAGCTTTACACGCAGCTCAAACTGAAGCCGTCACAGAATGTCGATGTTTAATCGTAAGAGCGAACCCACAGCCCCAGTAAGCCAGCCGGTGAGCCCTCCCGTCCTTTCCGAGCAGCCCAATCGGACGTTGGCTCCGGCCCGGCCGAGCGGTCTTCTCTCGAGGGGCGTTTCGATCAAAGGGTCCGTCAAATCCCTCAACGAGTTACTGATCGATGGCGAGGTGGAAGGCACGATCGATTCGCCTGGAAAGCTCTCTATTGGGGAGCACGCGCAGATTAATGGCGAGATCAGGGCGAAATCGGTCAAAGTGCGCGGAACGGTTGAGGGTAATATTTTCGCGACTGAACGCTGCGAACTGCAATCGGGCTGCACGTTCCGCGGTGACATCGAAGCACCGCGACTCGTGGTTGACGAGAATGCGACATTTCTCGGCAGTGCGAAAGTCACGGCAGCGAAGTAACCACTCCCGATTAGTTCTTTACCGCAGATTACGCGGATCTCCACGGGTTACTGACTTTTGGAGTGCTGCCTCACCTTTCTTCCGTCTTCGCATACAGATCCATTTGAGGACCTTTCCTATTCGGCCTTCGAGAAAAGCTTAAGTATTCCTTTCTCTGATTTCAGTTGCAGGAGATTGTGTACCGGGAACTCTTGAGCCTGAGGATACAGATAACGCCCAATCTCCTTCACTGGAATAGGTTCAAGCACTGCGCTAGCATTCGCTGAACCTACTTCAGTATTACCTCGCGCATGGTTTTGGTGCCGAGGATTTCACGGACATCTAGACGCTTTACCGCCAGTTGGCGCTGCGCATCTTGACCGCCCATGACCTTGGCCAGGATCGGCTCGGTCTTTTCGCGCAAACCGTCAAACGCCGCCATGTTTTTGTATTCGACCATGAGCAGAATATTGAAGTCGTTGCGATCGGAGGCGTCGCCGATGAGCACTTTGTAGTCCATGATTACACCCTGCTTCTTTTCTTCTTCCATCGTGCCTTTGAAGGTTTGGGCGATGCTTCTTAAGTAATCGTCGTCCAATCCGGCCTTCGTTTTTACCAGGGTAATTTCCCAGACGAAATGTTCCGTATAGGGAACCCCGGTTGCGGCCGCAGTAGATGGGGCGCTTGGGCTGGGACTCTGTGCGCGGGCAAAACCGGCAACGACGCAAGATACGGTGATTAAGATGGCAACTCTGAGTTTCATATTTTCCTTTCGGTTATGGTTTTGTTCGCAATCCATGTCACGAAGTGAACTGCGAAACCGGGAAGTGTGCGACCGGATCGTCAACGAAGGCGAGAAGAATCTGCGACAGTTTAAGTTTCTTGCAGCTCGTCGAGTAATTGTTGTTTGAGATGCCGGCGCGCGGATTTTTTTATGGCACGTCGCTCGGCCGCGACCGCTTCCTTCTCCGCCTGCCGTTCTTTCCGGGTACGAATATCGATGTGCGACGGCAAATGCGAAACCTTTGGCCGTTGTGCGCCTACTTTTCGTTCATTCGGTTTTGCGTACGGATTCATTGTCTAATTCATCGATTCGCTGTACCGCCGGACACGAACTACCGGCATCACCGATGCCTGCTACAGTAGCATAAGATTTCTTGTGGAAACGAAATGTCGGATCGATTGATCCTATCATGAAAACAAGATTCTCTCTTTCGGTTCTTCCAGTGCTGGCGCTCCTGGCGTTGACCAACATTGGTGCGCAAACAACCGAGCCGACGTCGGCAACAAGCGACGGTCCTATTTTCAAAAATTTGTCCGATCTGAAATGGGACAAGATTATTCCCGATCTGGGCGAGAATTCTCCGGAAATCTGTTTTCTGCGTGTTGATCCAAAAACGCATGCTACCAGCCTGCTAATTCGCACGTCGAAAGCGATCCATGTCCGAAAGCATTGGCACACCGCTAATGAGTCGCACACCATGATTTCCGGTAAGGCCATTCTGGCATGCGAAGGCAAGCGGGCCGAGTTGAGCCCGGGCGGATTCAATTATATGCCCGCAAAAATGGTCCATGAAGCATGGCTGCCAGCGAACTCATTAACGTTCATTACGGTTGATGGACCATGGGACGTGAATTGGGTCGAAGGACCGCCGACCGCTGCGGATCTTACCAAATAACCAGATCGGTAAGTGGAGGGGCGAGCTCCTTCGAGCCCGGCGTTGCAGAGCTCCCTCCCGCCCTCCAACTTGTCTCGTGGCGACGACTTTTCGGCTTGCTTGCGGTCTCCGAACGAGCGGCGTATACGAAAGACATGTCCGAACACAAAGTAACTCTGCGTTGGGAGCGCGGCGGGACCGAATTTGTTTATCAAAAATATCCGCGCGATCACACCTGGAGCTTCGACGGCGGCCACACCATGACGGCTTCCGCAGCGCCGGCTTATCTTGGCAATCCGGCCAACGTCGATCCCGAGGAAGCGTTCGTCGCCTCGCTCTCCAGTTGTCACATGCTCACCTTTCTCGCAATCGCATGTAAACAAAAGTTTGTGCTCGATGACTACACCGACGAAGCGGTCGGCCACATGGAAAAAAATACGGAAGGCAGATTGGCGATTACGCGGGTGGAGCTGCACCCGAAGATTACCTGGTCGGGCGATAAAAAGCCAAACGCGGAGGAGCTGGACAAGATGCATCACGGCGCGCACGACCAATGTTTCATCGCTAACTCGGTAAAAACCGAAGTGAAGGTAGTGCAGTAGTTTTCAACCGCCGATTACTCGCCACGACGCGCAGCCTGCTGATATCGCGGATAGGCGAAAACCGATGTCGGCGAAACACGCTAAATGCGGCAAACTTGCAGAGTTATTTGGCGATAGCGGATCATTTCTCCGGTATGACGCGGTAGGAGCGTCGCAATGGCAGCTTGCTAGTCCGGAAATGTGTTCCCGACTTGAGCGATAGCACGGACCGGGATTAGCGATCCCAGCCACAAAATGTTGATAGAGAAATCCGTTTCATCCGCGTGATCTGCGGTTAAATATGTCCGATCATGACCGGGAAAGAAAACGCGCAACGGATGGAAAAAATCGTCAGCTTGTGCAAGCGGCGCGGATTCATTTTTCAATCGAGCGAGATTTATGGCGGGCTCAACGGGGTTTGGGATTACGGGCCACTCGGGACCGAGCTCAAGAATAATCTTAAGCAATATTGGTGGCGCGTGATGGTGCGCGACCGCGACGACGTCGTCGGGCTGGATGGCGCGATCCTGACCCATCCAGCCGTGCTGAAAGCGAGCGGTCACGTCGATACCTTTACCGATCCAATGGTCGATTGCCGGACTTGCAAAGCGCGATTGCGCGCGGATCAGCTCGCGGAAAAAAATGGGGTGAAGCAATGCCCGAACTGCGGCGGCAAAGACTTAACTGAGGCGCGCCCGTTTAATTTGATGTTCCAAACGCAGATGGGAGCATCGGCCGATCCGGCATCGATTGCATATCTCCGACCGGAAACGGCGCAATCGATTTTCGTGCAATTCAAGAATGTACTCGATGTATCGCGCAAGAAGCTGCCGTTCGGGATCGCGCAGATCGGCAAGGCATTTCGAAATGAGATTAATCCGCGCAACTTCACCTTTCGCTCGCGCGAGTTTGAGCAGATGGAGCTCGAGTATTTTTGCCGGCCGGAGCAGGGGATGGATTTGCTGGCCTACTGGTTGAAAGAGCGAATCAAGTTTTACGAGGAGATCGGGATCTCACGCAAACGACTCCACATTCTCGATGTGCCGGAAAAAGAGCGCGCTTTTTATTCCAAAGGCACGTTCGACATCGAATACGAGTTTCCCTTTGGGCGACAGGAGCTGGAGGGGGTCGCCTACCGCACCGACTACGATTTGCAGCAACACATCAAAGCCAGCGGCAAGTCTCTCGATTATTTTGATGAGGAAACCAAGGAGCGTTTCGTGCCGCACGTAGTCGAACCCAGCGCGGGAGTCGATCGCACCGTGCTGGCGCTGATCTGCGATGCCTACGACGAAGACAGCGCGCCGGATGAAAAGGGGAAAATGGAAACGCGCATTGTAATGCGATTTCATCCGCGCATGGCGCCGATAAAATGCGCGATCTTTCCGCTGCTCCGGAACAAGGAACCGTTGGTGGCCAAAGCGCGCGAAGTGCAGGCGTTACTGCGGCCGCATATAAATGTTTTCTACGACGAAGGCGGGGCGATCGGCCGGCGTTATCGGCGACAGGATGAAATCGGAACGCCTTTTGGGGTGACGATTGATTTCGAAACGCTGGGCGAAAAAGGCGAGGAGGTGCGCGATACGGTGACGCTGCGCGATCGCGATTCGATGAAACAAGAACGCGTCGCGATTAAGGATTTGCCGCAAATCATTTCAACGAAGATTCGCTAACAATGCAGGCCTGGACTGGGAGATGGCTTCGCGTAATAACAGGTCTGGTGGCAGCGAACCTACTTGGTGTCGCGTTCTGTTTTATATTCGGCGCCTTGTTCTGGTTTACCAGCCAAGCCGGCGTGCAGGCGACAGCGCAACAGTGGATTACCGCTTTCGCGGTCATGGCAGTCTGGCCAAGTCTGGTCCTGGTTCCGATGGCGATGGGAATTGCGGCGGCATATTTTTGGCGAAGCCTCTCCTTCAGCCTCGGGGAGTATTTCCTCTGGTGGATTGTTACCTCACTGATTAGTCCATTCGGCGCCTATTTCGCCTTCAAAGAAGGAGCAGTGTGCTTGTTAATTGGATTTCCGATTCTCTTTGTCTGCGGATTAGCCGGAGTTCTGCTTGGCCGTTTGTTGTTTAAGTCAAAAACGGCGACGATAAATTTGAGCGTACTCCCCGTGCTGTTGATCGCGACATTAGCGGAAGGGAAAATGCGGCAGGAGCAACGGCATGTCGTCGAGGACCGTATTCTCATCAAGGCTCCGGCCAACCAAGTGTGGAACTACGTTGTCTCGTTTCCGGGGATCGATGCCGCCCCTGATTATTGGCTTAACAAAGTGGGACTGCCGAGTCCGCTTGCGACGACTTGCCAGGGCGCATTCGTCGGTGCGGCGCGAGAATGTATTTTCAGCGATGGCCTGGTTTTTAAGGAGAGAGTCTCTGAGATAACGCCGATGCGTCTCCTGACCTTCGAGATCGTGGAACAGCCACGCAACCCCGAGCTTTTGGGTCATCTCACACTGCATCGCGGACAGTTCCAGCTTATCGATAACAATGATGGCACGACCACACTGATCGGTCGCAGCTGGTATACCTTGCACATGCGACCACTTTGGTATTTCGATTGGTGGACACGCGATGTCACCAGTCACGTGCATTTGCGCGTGATGGAACACATCAAGACGTTGTCGGAACAGGAGCGATGATGTTCAAATTCGTCGTCAAAAGGCTAAGGTGGCTGGCGCGAATTCCCGTCTTGCCGCAACTCTTCGATGCGGGATTGGTGATTGCTACGATGTTGTTCGACCGGCCGCGGCTTCGCGCGATGGAGACGTTCGAGAATGCCGTTAGCCGAAAGGACGCTATTCAGAGACGCCCGCATCGTTTTGGCGGTGTCGGCTTTTTTGTCGGAACAACGGAAATTGGTCATCTTCATGGAAACGGCTTGCTCGACTTGTTTGTCGGAAAATCATTTCGGACCGAGCAAGTAAGACGGGGACGCGCTTTGCCTCATCATGTCTTTCCCCAATCCGGGTGGATCAGTTTTTGGTTAAGGAGTCCCGCCGACATCGCCCAGGCGCTCGATCTATTCGAAGTTGCCAGCATGTATCGCACACAAGCCAGCTCAATTCGCTAGTTCGTTGAATGGACACCGTAGAGTTCCGTGAATATTGCCTGACGAAACCGAAGGTGACTGAGGGAACGCCGTTCGGCGAAACTGTTCTTGTTTTCAAGGTCGCTGGAAAAATGTTCGCACTGGTCTCACTCGATGAAGTTCCAGCGATTGCGAATCTAAAATGCGATCCCGATCTTGCCCTTGATCTGCGCGATCGCTACGAGCAGGTCCGACCCGGTTATCACATGAACAAGAAGCATTGGAACACGGTGGAAATTGAAGGCGGTATTCCAGAGGCGGAACTATGCAAAATGATCGACCATTCTTACGACTTGGTCGTACAGAGCCTGCCGCGAGCGAGTCACTCTAAGATACCGCACGTAGCTGCACCTCGCCGACCTGTAGCTGCAAAGCGTCGCGGGCGATGCTGAGAAAGTGATCGGCCGCGTCGGTTAGCGCCACCTCCAACGTTCCGGCGGAAGTCGATGTGGTGGCGAGCGATTGTCGATCTAATAAATCTTTGACTGCTCGCGCACAATTCATGGCGGAATCGACAATCTGAATTTTGTCGCCGAGGGAACGAGCGATCGCGCGAGTAAGCAAAGGGTAGTGGGTGCAGCCGAGCACGAGAGTGTCAATTCCGTCTGCCGCCATCGGGTTTAGATAACGTTCGATCGTCAAGTCGGTCAGTTTATCGTCGAGCAGTCCTTCTTCGATCAGTGGCACGAGCAATGGGCAGGCAACGCTGCTGACGCGAACATGCAAATTGAGCGCGCGCAACGCATTTTCATAGGCGCCGCTGCGAATGGTTGCGCGCGTCCCGATGACGCCGACGTGACGATTACGCGTCATCGCGATGGCAGCGTGCGCTCCCGGTTCAATTACGCCAATCACCGGGACCGAGACGCCAGCCCGCAGTTTTGGAATTGCGACTGACGAAACGGTATTGCAGGCGACGACAATCAGTTTGGCATCTTCCGCCATCAACATTCGGGCGAGCTCGAGGCCGTAACGCTCGACTGTTTCCGCGCTTTTATTTCCGTAGGGGACGCGCGCGGTGTCGCCGAGGTAGAAAATGTTTTCATTCGGCAAAAGTTCACGTAACGCCCTGACCACGGTGAGCCCGCCGATGCCGGAATCGAACACGCCAATCGGTTTCATTTGTGGGGTGCCAGATTGATGAAGGATCGCATGTTCGCGAAAAGTGGCGGCGGGGTGCAGGCGCCGCAAGTTAAAGTGGCGAAACCTTCCGCTTGCCTCGGTTTGGTAGTACCCGAGACGAGAGCGTTGCTAGCCAACAGTGGACGGTCGGGGGGCGAACAGTCTCCTCTCCTCCTCGAGCGAGGAGAGGACTAAGGCGAGGAGTCGAACGATGGGATCCCATCCTTGGAATGAGCCAACCTTCCGAGCAGAAAATCCCTCACCTTTATCCTCTCCCTTTGTAAAGGAAAAGGATAAAGCATCCTGCGGCGGAAGCTAAACAGCCACCAAGCCAAAGGCGACTATTCGCATTGCAAGCGAGACGCTTGCGCTACTATATCGCGATGGCCGAGTTGCCGAAAACCTACGATCCGACGACAGTTGAGCCAAAATGGTATCAGCGTTGGCTCGACGCCGGCGCGTTTCACGCCAACGCAAAATCGACGAAGCCTGCCTTCTCGATCGTCATTCCGCCACCAAACATCACTGGCGTCCTCACCCTTGGTCACGTGCTCAACAATACCATCCAGGACATTTTGGCGCGGCGTGCGCGGATGCAGGGCCACGAAGTGATGTGGCTGCCGGGGATGGATCACGCTGGCATCGGTACCCAGACAGCGGTTGAGAAATGGTTGCGCAAGAATGAGGGCGTGACCCGGCACGATCTTGGTCGCGAAGAATTTCTGCGCCGGGTTCTGGAATGGCAGGACAAACATGGCGGCATTATCATCCAGCAGCTGAAGCGGCTTGGCTGTTCCTGCGATTGGTCGCGCCAACGCTACACTTTTGGCGCGGATTACATCCAGGCGGTTCAGAAGGTGTTTGTCGATCTTTACCAGAAAGGGCTGATCTATCGCGGGCGGCGCATGATCAACTGGGACCCGGCCGCGCAAACGGCGCTGTCCGACGAAGAAGTCATGAGCAAACCACAAAAGGGAAGTCTCTATTTCGTTCGTTACGAAGTCGTCGATGAACCGGGCCGTTTTCTTGAAGTAGCAACGACGCGCCCGGAAACGATCATGGCTGATACTGCGCTCGCCGTGCATCCTAACGACAAGCGGTACAAAGACCTTGTCGGCAAACAGGTGTGGCGCCCGCTCGCACGCGAGAAACTTCCGATTGTCGCGGACGAAGCGATTGATCCCGAATTCGGGACCGGTGTTTTAAAGGTGACTCCAGCGCATGACAAAGTCGATTTCGAGGTCGGTCAGCGGCACAAATTGCCGATCGTCGATGTCCTAACGGAAAGTGGACGGATCAATTGCCCGGCCGTTCCAGAATTGCACGGGCTCGATCGCTTTGAAGCGCGCAAACGTGCCGCCGAACTTTTGCAAGAGGGTGGGCTGCTGGCAAAAACCGAGCCTTACGAAAACAACGTCGCCTTCAGCGATCGCAGCGAAGTCCCAATCGAGCCTCGCATCAGCGAGCAATGGTTTCTGCGGTATCCGAAGACGGAAGAAGCGCTCGCGGTCGTGCGCGAACACTTGATTCGGTTCTATCCGGCGCATTGGGAAAAAGTTTACGGGCAATGGCTGGAGAACATTCAGGACTGGTGCATCAGCCGGCAGGTGTGGTGGGGGCACCGCATACCGGCATGGTATGCGAAAGAGAGGTCAGAGGTCAGAGATCAGAAGTCAGAAATTTATGTTGGCATCGAGCCGCCGGTAGATGCAGAGAATTGGCAGCAGGATGAAGACACGCTCGATACCTGGTTCTCGTCGTGGCTTTGGGCCTATGAGACGATGGATGAAGAAACGCGGAAGAAGTTCTATCCGACGAGCGTGCTCGTGACCGGTCCGGACATAATTTTCTTCTGGGTCGCGCGGATGATCATTGCCGGTCTGGAGTTCAAGCCCGGAAAATCCGAACGCGATCAGGACAACATTCCGTTTCACGACGTTTTCTTCACCGGGATCATTCGCGACAAGCAGGGTCGCAAGATGTCGAAGTCACTCGGTAATTCGCCCGATCCGCTCGATTTGATTGCGAAATACGGAGCGGATGGTTTGCGTTTCGGTTTGATGCGAATTGCGCCGAGCGGGCAGGACATTCGCTTCGACGAAAAACAGATCGAAGAAGGGCGGAACTTTGCCACGAAGCTGTGGAACGCGACGCGTTTCCGTCAGATGCAGGGCCCGTCGAATCCAAACCCCGAGTTGAAGAAGAGTGAGCTTTCGATTTACGCCATCGAAGCACTGGCACGTCTGAGCGAAACTATCGGCGCGGTCGAAGCGGCGTATCGCGAGTATCAATTCAATGCTGTCGCCCAGCAGCTATACAATTTTGTCTGGGGCGATTTTTGCGATTGGTTCGTCGAAGCCGGCAAGACGGACATCTTCGGCGAGGACAAAGTGCGCAAGCAATCGACTCTGGCGACGATGGATTACATTTTGTCTGCCATCATTCGTCTGCTTCATCCCTTTATGCCGCACCTGACCGAGGAGCTTTGGTCGCTGATGGGATTTGCGAAAGGGGAAAATGAGTTTCTCGATTTCGCGCCGCTGCCACAAGCGATGGTTTTAGACCAATCAATCCAGGCGAAAGCGCGAATTCGGGTAGGGGCGATTTACGAAACCGTGGAGGCGGGACGAAACCTCAGAGCGGAAGCCCGAGTTCCATCAAATCAAAAAGCAAAATTTGCGCTCCGGTCTAACGAATCTTGGATCGGCGAGGAAGGTGCGACCATCGCGCGTCTGCTCAATGCGGAATCGCTGGAGATCGATGCAAATTTCCAACCTCCATCCCGCTCTTCGGTTACAGCAACAAAATTGGGCGAACTATTTTTATTTGCCGGCAAAACGGATCGGGCGGCGGAACGCGAGCGTTTGGACAAGGAGATCGCGAAGCTGGAAGCCGAATTGAAAGCAACGGAAGCAAAGCTGGCGAATTCGTCATTTGTTGAGCGTGCGCCAAAGCAAGTGGTGGAGGAACACCAGCGTCGCCGCGACGATTTCAACGCCCGACTGGCGCAGCTTCGGAAGGCACGAGCGTCCCTGGATTGAAAATAACGCGATAGGATTGCAACTCAGCACCGCGTTGTTCGAAAAACGCTTTCAATTCGGGCGTGTAATAGCTGCCGTCATATTCTCGATTCAATTCGAGCCAGAGGCGGCCATTTGCGGCAACGTGGCCTGCGGCATCACTCAGGAAATAATCCCACTCCGCTGGTCCCCAAAGTTTGTCGCTCTTGTGGTTATTGAAGCAAATGAGATAGGCGGTGATGACGTCGAATTTGCGATCGAATTTTGGCAATGGGTGAAACGCTTCGATGCGCGCAATGGTGCGAGGAATTTGAAGTAACTCGATGAGCTCGCGAAACATCGGCAAATCATCCAGATCGAGACCCAGAATTTCGTGGCCGAGTAATTTGTTAATGTAGAGAAAGTATCCGGCGCCACAGCCGAGATCGAGGATGCGCGAACGCGGAGCATAATCCAGTCCCAGCTCGCGCAACCGTTGCAGATTGATGCGGATCCAATGTTCGAGATCGAGATACTTCGGCGGCGCATCGCCTGGATCGTCCACCGCATATTTCCGCCGGATTTCCTCGAAACGCCGGGCGTCGATTGACTTAATGATTGTGCTGGCGGTGATGCGGGCAGGGAAACGGCGGTTGCGCACGATCGCGCGCGTGTGCCGTCGGGCACTATCGAACGCTTCGCCGGTAAGGATTTTTCCGATTTTCTGGGAGAGGCGCAAGGGCGGTTGGTAACGCAGCGAAATGGCCCTGTCAACGTCTGCCTGCGGTGGCGAAAATGAGACGCCGCGGTACATTACCAGGACGATGACCATGTGGAAAAAGCTGCTCTGGATCGCGGTGACCCTGCTTGGGCTCGGGTCGATCGCGATTCTGGCGATGTCCCGGGGAGAGCAGATTAACGCGCTCTGGATTATCATCGCGGGGCTGTGCGCCTTCGCGATCAGCTATCGTTTCTATTCGAAGTGGCTCGCGAGCAAAGTGCTCTTGCTTAATGACGAGCGCGCCACTCCCGCTCTGGTGCAAAACGACGGCAAAGATTTCGTGCCGACGAACCGCTGGATGGTTTTTGGACATCATTTCGCTGCCATCGCCGGGCCAGGGCCGCTGGTCGGGCCGGTGCTGGCGGCGCAGTTCGGATTTTTGCCGGGCACGCTTTGGATTTTGATCGGTGCGACTCTCGGCGGCGGCGTGCACGACATGATTGTTCTGTTCGCCTCGGTGCGGCGGCGCGGAAAAACGCTCGGGCAAATGGTGAAGGAAGAGATTGGGCGCGGGGTGGGCGCACTCGCCTTGATCAGCGTGCTCGCCATCATGATCATTTTGCTGGCTGTGCTCGCGCTGGTGGTAGTGCAAGCGTTGGCAAAAAGTCCGTGGGGTGTCTTTACCATCGCGATGACGATTCCAATCGCCTTGCTCATGGGCGCGGGATTGCGCAGCGGTTTGTTCAATGTCAGCTGGATTACCGCCTTCGGAATCGTGGGGCTTTTCTTCGCGGTCTGGGGCGGACAATTTCTCGGAAATTTCCCCACGCTCGAAACCTGGTTTCGGCATAACGATCGATGGCTGGCCTGGGCGATTATGGGTTACGGTTTGGCGGCTTCGATTCTGCCGGTGTGGATGTTGCTGACGCCGCGCGATTATCTCAGCACGTTTTTGAAAATCGGCACGGTCGCCGCGCTCGCTGTGGCAGTCGTGTTGATTCACCCGGTCCTGCAAATGCCGGCGCTGACAAAATTCATCGACGGAAGCGGACTAGTTTTCGCCGGGCCGGTCTTTCCATTTGTTTGCATTACCATCGCGTGCGGTGCTGTTTCGGGGTTCCATTCGCTCATCGCTTCGGGAACAACGCCGAAGATGCTGGAGCGCGAGTCGCGGATTCGCGACATCGGTTACGGCGCGATGATTACCGAGATGATGGTCGCGTTAATGGCGATGATCGCGGCGTGCGTAATTCGGCCCGGCGAATATTTCGCCATCAATACCAAGGGGACGCCGACGGAAGTAGTAGCGAAAGTTTCGGCGGCCGGCTTTCCGGTAACCGAGCCGCAGATGGCTGATCTGGCGCACAATCTCGGCGAACAAACAATGTTTAATCGCGCCGGTGGCGCGCCGACCTTTGCTGTCGGCATGGCGCACATGTTTGCGCGCGTTTCGGCCAGTCCGACGGCGCTGGCTTTGTGGTATCACTTCGCCATCATGTTTGAGGCGTTGTTTATTCTAACGACAATTGACGCGGGAACGCGGGTGGGAAGATTCCTGCTCCAAGATTTGCTCGGAAATTTGTGGCGGCCGTTGGGCAACACGCGCTCATGGGTTGCGAATTCATTCGCCAGCATGTTGCTGGTCGCGGCCTGGGGCTGGTTCTTGTATCAAGGTGTGATCGATCCACTGGGCGGAATTAACACGCTCTGGCCGCTCTTCGGTCTGGCGAACCAGTTGCTTTCGGTGATTGCGCTCTGTCTCGGCACCACATTGCTGATCAAGATGGGGAAAGCGCGTTATCTCTTTATCACGATTGTGCCGCTGCTCTTTATGGCTGTGGTCACTTTTTCGGCCGGTTACATGAAGATTTTCTCGCCTGACCCGAATCTGGGTCTTCTGGCAGGTGCACAATCGGCGATTCAGAAAAGCGTCCAGGCTACGGACCCAAGCGCAGCGGCGGTGCTGGCTCGCCAGGCGACAATGTATCAGGTCGATGTTTTCGTCGCGGCAAGCTTTCTCCTGCTCGTGCTGCTGATCGTAATCGGTTCCGCCGTTGAATGGTATCGACTGTTAGCTGGTCGCAAACGAGTCGAACTACACGAGAGTAAATTTGTCCCTCTGGCCGAAGTAGCGGCTAGTTGAGTAAAAGGTATCGAAACAGAGTTTCGAAAAAGAGCGATTCCCAAACGGAGTTTGGGAACCAGAGTCTCGAGAGGAACGGGATTATGCGGAAGAGCAGTTATTGCCCGGTCATCGGACGAAAGGCGTGGTTGAAGATATAATCTGCTATCCGCCTGCCCTGGGCAATGCCTGCAGTCTTATCGAAGTGCCAATGGATGCCGAGATAAATGCGGCTTTGACCATTTTCTTCTTCCGCTTGCGATAAGGTAGAAAAGCTCCGTGGCATGTAAGGACGAATATTGCCGTCATGATCTTTGGTCACGCCGTTGAATTCATCGGAAACAAAAGTAAATCCGATGTGGTCGGTTCCGTAGAAGCGACGGATCGTTTCGAAAATCGCGCCGCCGAATCCGGCGTGCCCCGACGGATAGGCAGGGAACGGCGGAGTGAAGTTCGGTCCGTTCAAGTTGCTGGCCGGTGCGCCCAACGGCGTGAAGCTTACATCACCAATTGTCGCAGGATTACCGTCCCCCGCGCCGGTCGGACCAGTGCCACGGTCCGATTCGCGGATACCGGTAATCGGTCGCCAAAAATCATAGTGGTATTTGGATTCCCACACCGCGATAGCAGTATCGGCCATAGCGACATTGACCAATGCGAGCAACCGAGCCAGCTCCAGCGCGCTCAGTTTGGTTTGGTCAGCGATGTGAACAGTGATCTGGTTGTACAAGCGGGGCGGAGCACAGAGGCTTGGTGTTCCGTCATACGCCCAGAAGGTCCCAATGAAGGTTTGTTCGGGCGTGCGTTGCGTTGCCGTGGTACTGCCATCGCCACCAAATTTTTTTACTTCATTGTAGGCAGTGGTATAAGCGTCGCTCGTAAGGGGCGGCGGCGGTGGTGCTTGAAATTGGATGCCCGACTTGATAACGAATGGTGTGCATGCGCCCCAATGCGCTCCTAGCACGACGGGAATCCGGCTGATTGGATCCTGGCGCCAGTGTCCGGGAAGGTTGCTCGTCGAATAGTCGACGCCAAGATGAAGTTCTGGTATTTCGGCGCCGTCACCAACACGCGAAGCCAGGATAGCGGCGGCAACTTGCTTACCAAACGCGACGCCATCGTCCTTTAGACGGGTGCTTGTGACGCGCAACAGATCTTCCGCCAGCGCTTGATCGAAGATCGGTTTTTGCGACCGAAAAAGAGCGACGAGGGTGTCGTGCGCTGCCTGCGCCAAGGCTGCCCTGATCGAAATTGGATGCGGGGCTGAGTCGATTCCGGTGTAGCTATGATATTGACCCGTGACAGCATTGATTGTGTCGAAGATCGCGATGTGAACAATGGCCATGGCGCGACTGGCACGGCCGGGGCCTAGTTGTTCGCCGAATACGCGGTTTTCGCCTGGAGCTACGGGCGTGTGATCCAAGCCTGTTGCATCGATGGCGATCTGATTCCAGCGGTGGACCACATCACTCGCGACCTTGGAGGGTTTGCTAGTCGGCGCCGGAACTTGGCGATGGTACTCTGGACCATAAACCTCGCGAAAAGTGCCGGCAGGACCGCGAGCGAAAACAGTGGAAGAAATGGCGAATAGCAATAGACATGAGAATTTCATGGGAAAACGAGAAGGGTTAAGATTATTGGGTAAAGGCTGACGGGCGAGACCTAGCCGTGCTCTACCGAAAACTCAACCAAAAAACGGCCCTTCGAAAAACTATTTTCGACGCAATGGGACGATGATTTCCTGATCTTGGCGAAGAAGAACCACATGACCGTCGTTGATCGCTTTGACGGTGATCTGATAGACTTGGGTTCCCAACTGCAAGCCAAATTGCTGCCCTTCGCCCATCGTGCGGCCGTTAATGATCGCGTAATGTGCTTTTGGATCGAGCGTGATGGATGAAACGACAAAAGATGATGGTGGAATAGCCCGTCCCGCGTTTTCCGCTCCGGTCTTGGCGATTTTCGGAGTTGGTTTCCATCCGATCGGCCAAAACGGATTGCGCTCGTTCACTTCGACGTTGAAGGAAGACTTATGTTTCAATTCTATCGGCGCGGTCTCGTCTGCCAGCAAAATGCTGCTGCAGGTCATTAGGCAAAAGTAAAGCAGCTTCTTCATTTTCTGTCGATCATGGTGGCGGCGGTAAAGACGATCTGTTGCATCTCAGGGTCATCCGCGGCCGCGTAAATGCGTAGTTTCCGGATCGAGAGTAGTGGATTTGAGTTTTCCAGTAGGGCAATTGCTTTGCCCAAACTCTCAAAGTCCGCTTGGGGCAGATCGATGATCCAGAGATAGCGATTCCAGGCGGCGAGTTCCTTTTCTTTAAATGCGTTACTGCTTTCGAGCCGGGTCGTCACTTTGTCGATTTGCTGGCCGGCGAGAAATGTTTTCATTCGTGGGGGAAACCATGCGATCGGTGCACCGTCGGGGCTAAGCGCGCGCAGGGAATCGTAGCGGACGGTAGCGGCATGAGCAGTCTCCTCCAGCTTTGACGCGTTGGATATCTCAGCCTTGGAGGTTGCAACTTTGTCCTGGAGTTCCTTGACTTTCGCCTGGATCGAATTCCGGCTCTTGTTCAGCGGCCCGAGGAAGAATGTGAAATAGACATAAAGTAGCCCGATCAGGCAAAATCCGCCCAGTATCAGTCTCTTGGTTTGTTCCTTGTTCAAGTTAGGATTCCTCCTTCTTGGGCTTGCTTTTTCGCTCGGACGGCGCCGGTTCCGGCGGTTTGGGGAACGGGTCAAATCCGACTATGACCACGAAATGAGCGGTGGTTACGTTATTGCCGCCCACGGAAACCGTAGTATCGAGATCTTCGAGAGTCTTGAATTCAACTTTTACGCTCGGTTGCTCCTTGCCAATCTGTTCGAGCAACATTTGGCGGAAGTCTTCCGCCACTTCGCGCGGCTCTCGTCCACCGGCCACGCCATCAAGAGTGATGGAGATGCCTTTTTCTTCTTCGACTGCCCCTTCCAGGGCCGTGATCTGGATATTTGGCGTTACACAATGCGCCACCTTCTCGAGCAAGGGAGCCCAGTAGAAACGCCTATCAATGAATCCGTCGAGCGTTTTGGTTGTGCTAATGATGCCGTTCAGTTCCTCGGCACGCTTTTGCGCGGCGGTGACCTTTGGCTCGATTTTGGCCCATTCACTCTGCACCGCGTTGAGGCGACTCTTGCTCTCCAAAACCCTATAGCCGGTCCAGAGATAGTTCAGGACCAGCAATACCGCGAGGCCAATGCCGGCGTAAATGCTCAGCTTGAGCGGATCGCGCTGTCGCTGTCGCTGCTCGAGAATTTCTTCGTGGAGAAGATTTAATTGCAAGGGCATGGCGCGTTAGGTTCGAAGGTATTCGAAGGCTGCCCCGCAGGCGACGTTGAGCGAGACAAATTCCTGCTGGAGGTTTTTGCGTTTCGCCGCCGGCAATGCCACCTCGCAGTTTTCGAGCGGGTCCCAAATCTCGCAGGGCAAGCCGAGCTCATCACTCAGAGTCTGGAGAATCATTTCCGCGCGCGATAATCCGCCCGAGACGTAGAGCCGGTGAATGGACGTTTCATGTTGCCCCTCAAAGAAGCCCATGGAATTGCGCACTTCCGTGCAGAGGCGTGAAAGGGTATTGCGACAAATATCGGCCATTCCGGGGTCGCCTTCCTGGATCATGAGATGCGCGGCGTTAGCGTCGAGCGCGCCGTCGGCGGTGAGTGCCTGGGTAAAATGTTTGCCGCCGTAATCGAAGGCGCGAGTCAGGGTGAGTTCGCCGTTACAACCGATCAGAACCGTGCTTTGCAAATGACCGAGATCGAGCAAGAGGAAAGCTTCTTTCTGGTGAACTTCCGGGTAAGCAACTTCGAACGCGTTGAAAGAACAAACCTGCGCTAGTTGCATTAGCTCTACGGACAACCGCGTTTTCGCCATCGCTTCAGAAATTTCTTTTACTCTTGAACGCAGCAGGCCGCCGACAAGATAACGCGTCTGCGTTGTCGCCGGCGCCTGGACTTGGACTGCAACAGCTCCTTCGCCAGATGCGGCTCTCGCACCCGCCGTTCCGTTATTGGAAATGCTTGCCACGTCGAGCACGAAATCTTTGCAATCCTGGTTGAGCATGCTCAGCCCGTTATAGCGTAGAGCATTGCGTAAAAGCTCCGGCGGAGTGCTCGGCTGCTCAATAATGCGCAGAAGCGAGCCCGGCTCAGACACGGCCAGGGCACAGCTCTTAGTCGAGCCGCCGAGATCCTTTAACAGCTGTTTGACATGCTGTGCCACCTCATCGGCTGTCGTCACTTCCTCGGGCACTTCGTGGGATGCGAAGCTGGTCAGAGCATAGCGCGTCTCGCTCTTCTTGTTCAACAGCACCGCTTTATAGGCGCGCTTGCCAAGATCGATGCCAATGACAGAATTTCCGCGTTTCGCCATGGATGATTCAGGTGCTTGTAGCGGGAAACGTGCCTGCGACCTTGCAAATTGCCGCGCGTATCCCTCTGCGTTCGGTCGCAAACAAGGATGGCAATCTTGGCCGGCTTCGCGGAGCGTCGCCCCTTCCAAAGATTATGGAGCGTGGAAGGGGTGGGCGAGACTCTGTCGAGGTTTATGCGCAACGGAACACGGACTTCCAAGTCTGTGCGCCAAACAGGCATTCCTGCCTGTTTTGTTCATATAGCAATACAGCAGGCTGAAAGCCCGCTGGGCGCACAGGCAAGCATGCCTGTGTTCCGTCCGCTTCGGTAGGGCGAGACTCCGTCGAGCCAAAGAACAATCAGGCCGCCGCGGCCGAGGATGGGCGGTAACCAAAGAAACCGCGCTCCTTGATGATCTGCGTCACTTCCGGAGGCACCATTTTCTCCCAACCGCTGTCACCAGTTTGCAATTTGGCGAGCGCGTCCGGCGGGAAAATCTTAAGGTACTCCGGATGATAATCGGTAATTTCGGTGATGAAATTGTTATCCATGATGAATTGGAAAAGCGCCTTTAGGTTGGGAGCTACCTCGATTTGGCTGGCAGTAATGATTTTGTCGCTTCGTTCGTCGATCATTGGATAAACGTAGAGTTTGAGCGCACCCTTGAACATCCGCCCCAGGGCTTCCAGAATTCCGCCTTCCAGATTCAAATAATATTTCTCATCGAAGATTTCCAACAGGCTGGGTACGCCCATGACTAGCCCAACCATCTTGCTCGTATAACGGGTCAGGTAACTGGAGAGCCGGTAGTATTCGCCAAACTTCGAGATCAAGACCGTGCGCCCCAGTGCGCCCAGAATATCGACCCGCGCCAGAAAATCGGCGTGGTTCAGTTGGCCTTCCGCCAGCAGATTCTCCAACGTCATTTCCATCAGCACGATCAGCTCGGACTCGGCGCAGCCAGGTTCCTGAAGAAACTTCCGGCGCGCGCCGTCGAGCATGTCATTGGTGGCATAGGTGACCGGCCGAAAACTGCCGCGCTCGACCAGAATCGCCTTCTTATAAAATACTTCGGCCGGTTGCACTGTTTCACCATCGGCCCGGAACATAACCGCGTCAGTCAATCCCTGGCTAACGAGTTGTAGACTCATCAACCGGTTGTCGACTTGTGAAAAGGCCGGTCCGGAGAATTTGATCATGTCCACCTCAATCCGGCCGGGGGCGAGATTTTCCTGCAGCGAGGAAATCAACTCTTCTGGCTTCGCATGATAAAACGCGCCGTAAATCAGGTTCACTCCAATTACCCCCAGCACTTCCTGTTGATCGACGTTCGCTTCGTCCAGCATGCGCAAATGAATAATGATCTGGCTCGGTTCCCCACGGAATTCCGTTTGAAAACGGACTCCGAGCCAGCCGTGCGCTTCGTTGTGTTGCTTAAAACTGCGCGCCGCCACGGTGTCGGCAAAGACAAAAAAACAGCGCTGCGCGCCAAGCTTTTGATCCAGCCGCTCGATCAACAAATTGTATTCATGATCAAGCATCGTCCCGAGACGGATGCGGCTGACATAACGGTCGGTCGGTCCATAAATCGCGTCGCTGAACGTCATGTCGTAAGCCGACATCGTCTTTGCGATTGTGCCCGAGGCGCCGCCGACAAAAAAGAACCGGCGTGCGACTTCCTGGCCGGCGCCAATTTCCGCGAAGGTCCCGTAACGTTTGGCGTCGAGATTAATTTGGAACGCTTTCTTATTCGTCCCGACATCCATCTCCGCTTTCACAATTTCCAAGATGTCGGCCTTTATGGGCTTCTCAACCGCCGAGTTGGCGCGCCCAAAAAGCGCCGTCGACCCGACCGGTGGTAGCACAGCCATCTTGGCTGTGGGGCCAACGGGCATCCTGCCCGTTGATTTCGGCAGCGAGACAACCGCAAAAGAAATGGTGACTCTGTCTGCTTGCGATTTCAGCGATCGACGCAAGCAGGAGGCCTGAATTACAATCGCACCTTTTCCACCGCGCTGGCCGCAATCCACCCGCGTTGATCATTCGGCAGCGCCGCGTAATTCCAGTCACCGCGTTCCTGTAAAATCAAAACTTCGCTTCCAGCTGGAAGAGCCAGAACGCTCCGCGCACTGTCGACGGTCGCAACTCTGGCTTCGGTGTTCTCCGCAATCACAATTGCCACGCCCTGTCCGTGGGTTCCGTTTTCCGATTTGTACGCAGCGAACCCGCAAATCGCGGTCAGAAATATCCCTGCTACCGCCCGCAGCACTCTAGCCGGCCGCAGAATCAAAAGAATAATCGTGAGCCAGAAAGAAATCGCGGCCGCAACCGCGAAAAAATTAGCCGTGCCAAAATTCAGATATCTCTCCAAGGCTGACGGCGCCAGCTCCAGCGAACGCGTTTGATCGCGCGCAATCCGCAGATTGGCATCGGCTTCCGGATGATGGCGATCCAATCGTAAGGCGCGGTCATAATTCAAAATGGCCCGCCCGAAATCGCCGTCACGAAAGTAAGCGTTGCCGAGATCATAGAATAAATTCGCGCTCCACGCGCCCGAACCGACGACCGCTTCGTAATCTGCGATGGCCGCTTTGAAGTTTCCTGCGGCAAATTCAGTGTTTGCTTTCGCGAACAAATCATCGCCAGTCCGGCTCGGACCATCGTTTGACGCTGCCTCGGCGCTGGGCAGAGCGAATACGAGCAAAACCAGGATTTGAAATAGCACGCTTAGTTTCATCGAAGACTTTCGATCAAGTCCAGGGTTTCGCGCTGTCCATCACCGGATAGCCTGCCCTCGCCGTTGCTCGCGCCGCTGTAGCGGAACTCATCGCTAGTCGCAAACAAGCGCCGCATCCGCTCGCTTTGTTCCGCATTCAGGTCAAACACTCGCGCGGCGGTTTCCGCATCGACCGTCGCCGGTTCGATATTCATTTGCTTAAGCGCGGCCTTCAGTTGCACCACACGCGAGGCATCGGAGAAATATTCTCGCGGCGCCAGCTGGTCGCGGCGCAATTTGCGCAGCAGCTCATCCCTCTCGTGCTGCAGTTGTGCGGCCCGCAGAGCTGCGCGATTGGACGCGCGCACATTTTGAACTTTCCAACCCATTAGCCCCAGGGCAAAAGTGAGAGGAAGAAGTTGCGCCAGCCAAAATTCCTTTCGTGCATAAAACGTCGCAAAGCTGGACACGATTTTTCCGCGCTCGTTAATTTGATGCAAAATGTCCTGCGCTTTTTGCTGTCCACCTGAGGTGGGCGTGGCTGACGCTCCCGGCGTAGTTCCAGCGATCGCGGAGCTAGCTGGAGCATTTCCCTCCACGATTAATGGCACCGTCTCGCTTTGCAGTGTTACATATTTCTCTTTTACCGGTTCGAAATAAGTGAAGGCCAGTGGCGGAACCCTCGTCAACTGCTCGTTAGGTGAAACTACCAGTTCGAATGTTTTCGTTCCGCTGATTCCAACGTCATCATCCTGCTTGAAATTCGATGATGGCGGATATTTGTGCCAGCCGCGCTCATCACTTAGCTCTGGCGCATTCATTCGGTCGAAATTCCCACGTCCAGAGATCGCCGCCTTGATCGTGATCGGGTCGCCTATCTGAACTCGCTTCGGGTTCGCTTCCGCGGTCATCGAGAAATTCCCTACCGCTCCGGAAAAAGTCGGCGGCGCTCCCGCAGGCAATGCCTTTACTTCCAATGAAACGGGGTCGCTCTTGACGTTGATCTCGTGTTGCTCCATCAGCCCTCCAAAGGGCAGCGCAAAGAAAGGATCGGAGAAGGGATCTTCGCTGAAAGGGTCAAACGGTTTGCGCCGCGTCCCCGAGCTCCGCCGCGGAACGAGAATATTCGCTTTTTGTTCGACCGGCCCAATTTGAAAATTGCCAACCCGGGCTGCGGAAATCGCCGTCTTATAATTGAAAACGACATAACTGCGCCCGTCGATATTCTCCAGATTGCGTTCGCCTTCGCCCAACTTTTGCACAGTGAATCCCTGTCCGTTCACTTGCGGTGGCGCCATCTCAGCAACGCGCGTCCGCGAATTAAATCCGATCCGCACTACCACTGGAATCATTTCGCCGACATAGGCTGTCTTTTTCGGTACCAGCAGCTCGGCGAAAGCGATCTTATCTTCGCCAGTCTGTGTATTGCCGGATGGCGCGCGATTGCTTCCGGCGCGCGCCGTCGGGTTGGGAGAATCCGCTACTCGCAGCGTTAGCTCGGGCGTCTGCAAATTATTCTTACCAACGCGAATACTTTGCGGCGGAATCTTATAAGTGCCCGATTTCTCCGGCAAAATCGTGTAATTGTAGGTGATCGAAGAAGTGACTGATAAATTTCGCATCGTCATCGAGGTCGATTCGCCCGTATAATGAATCTGGAGACCCGGCATGTCGATGTTGCTTGGCGGTTTCACCGATGTTCCAGCGTTATCGATCTGAATTTGCAACTGCACCGTTTCACCCACAACCACGTCCGAGCTCGTCAGCACCGCCGTAATTTTCGGCGAATCCGCGAGCGCCGATTGGATTTGGACAGTCGCGACTAACGCCAGGATGAGAACTCGTCGGTCCATCGACATTTTCAATCAAACAATCAAACCTCAAACCTCAAACATCAAACATGCGCCTCACCAGTCGTTATAGACACGATGCACCGGCTTGCGTTCATCCAGTTGCACCCGCGCTTCCTCGTCCTTCATTGCCTGCAATAATCGTGCAGCCTGCTGGGGGCTCATCTCCCCCCGCTCCATCGCTTCGGCTTCGGCCGCTTGCTCTTTGCGCTGCTCGTCGCTCGGCTCGCCTGCGCTTTTGATCTCACCCGAGCGCGGTTTGGTGGGCGAGGCGGATGGCGTTGCGCCCGGTGACGCATTCTCATCCTTGCCGGAATTATCCCCCGGTGATGGTGATGGATTTTCTCCGGATTCTCCCGGGCTCGGCGAAGGATTTGAACTCCCATCGGGAGTCGGCGTTGGCGATTCCCCGGCGCCCCGCTCGTTCTTTTTCTGATCAGGCTGTTTCTGCTCGCCGCCGGGACTCGGTGATGGGGAGGGCTGCGCCTGCTGCTGCTGTTTATCGCGCTTCTCCGAGTTCTGCTGATCCTTCTGATTCTCGGGATTTTGTTCCTGGTTTTGCTGATTCGGTTGCTGCTGATTATTCTTCGTCCGCTGTTGATCTTGCTTCTGTTGATCCTGGTTTTGTTGCTGGTCGTTTTGTGATTGCTGTTGCTGCTGCTGCTGATCCTGTTGCTGGTCTTTCTTTTGATCCTTCTTGTTTTGCTGGTTTTTCTGCGACTGTGGCGGTGGTTGCTTCGGGTGCTCCTTCAGTTTCTCGATCTTCTTCCTAACGATCTCCAGCCGTTCCGCCGCGGCCTTATCTTCCGGATCCAGCTTCAATGCCTGCTCGTAATGTTGCGCGGCATTTTCCAAATCCTTCAACGCCTCCTCGTTCGTTTTGCTGAAATCGGCGCGGTCTTCCAGGGTCCTGCCCAGATTGTAACGACTCTTCTCCTGCAGCCTCGGCGATCGATGGACCAGAGACTGGCTGAATGCCTCTAGCGCTTTGTCGTAGTTACGCAGTTTGTAGGCAGCCACGCCGGCATCGAACTGCATTTTGGGCATATCGGCCGGATTGATGTTGTGCTGCAAATCCTTTTGAAATTGTGCGTAAGCGTCCTCGTATTGCCCCTTATTATATAGGTCGATCCCCGAAACCGCGTTCACTTCGGCTACCGCTACGAACAATAAGGAGGCCGCGACCAGCACTTCGTGTTTCACCGGCGAACGCCCGGGAGTTTTCGTCCGTTTTCGGTCGTTTATAAACAGGGAGGCGATCAGGGCCACAATCGCGCTCGCCAGCGGCCATTCGTAGCGCTCGATCGGCCGGCTCGAAAGCCGCGCATCGATTTCGGCCGTCTTTAGTTTCGAAAGCCCTTCCGTGTACAACTGCCGCA
>Ga0209687_1000166_pt1 | contig 23939 bp, 35 predicted proteins | sample GraSoiAngelo_136_FD_185893 | JGI IMG/M metagenome (GOLD analysis project Ga0209687, IMG submission 185893) | Grasslands soil microbial communities from the Angelo Coastal Reserve, California, USA - 14_0929_09_20cm (SPAdes) (version 2) | ecosystem: Environmental > Terrestrial > Soil > Grasslands ...
CGCGTGTGTCGAAAGATCGCCCGCGAATCCGCCCTTTTCGCAAAAATCCGTCGTAGTGCCGTTGAATGAGATGCGTTTCCACCTGCCGCATCGTATCAAGCATTACACCCACAATAATGAGCAAGCTTGTTCCGCCAAAAAATTGCGCTGTAATCTGCGGAACGTGAAGTCCCTGGCTTAGCAAACTGGGCAGTACCGCAACCAGCGTCAGAAAAACCGCACCGGCAAAAGTAAGGCGCGTCATGGTGTAATCCAAAAAATCGGCAGTCGGTTTGCCCGGGCGCACTCCTGGAATATAGCCACCATGCTTCTTCAAATCATCGGCGATCTGTGCCGGCTGAAACTGCGTCGCCACCCAAAAATAGCTGAAGAAGAAAATCATCGCTGCGATTAACACATAGTGCGGCCAACCTGAAGCCATCGCGTCAGTGATTCGTTTCGCCAGCGCACTGTGCGGGAACAGAAAGCCGACGATGGTGGTGGGAAACAAAAGCAACGCCCAGGCGAAAATGATTGGCATTACCCCCGCGTAATTCACTTTCAACGGCATGAAGGTCGATTGCCCGCCGTACATTTTTCGGCCGACTACGCGCTTGGCGTATTGCACCGAAATTTTCCGGACTCCTTGCGTGATGGTGATGACCGCTGCGATCACCACAAACAAGAAAGCCACCATTAAGACGAGAATCGCCGGATTTACCTGGCTTGCGCCGGCCTCTGTTGGCACAAAAGTTTTCCACGCTTGCGCCAGCGCCGCCGGCAAACGCGCTACGATCCCGACCGTAATTATCAAGGAAATACCATTGCCGATTCCGCGTTCGGTGATTTGATCGCCCAGCCACATCAGAAAGAGTGTGCCGGTGGTAAGAGAAATGACTGTCACGATCCGAAAGGTCCAACCCTGGTCATCCACCAGCGGTATCCCCAATTTTCGAATCGTGTCCGGAATTCCACCCAAAACGGTGTGGTACGCTTCCGGATGTTGGAAGGAGATGGCCAATAAATACCCCTGGAAAATACAAAGCGCGACGGTGGCGTAGCGGGTGTATTGCATGATCTTCTGGCGCCCGCCGTCCTCTCGCGCCAATCGGCCCAATTGCGGAATTACCGCCGTAAGTAGTTGAAGCATGATCGACGCGCTGATGTAGGGCATGATGCCGAGCGAAAAAATCGCGCAATTCTCCAGTGCCCCGCCGCTGAAAAGATTAAAGAGCGCTGCGACCCCGCCAGCTTTGTCGGCAGTGCTGCGAAACCATTCCGACAACACCGCCTGGTTCACTCCGGGCGTGGTGATGGCGGCGCCCAGCCGCACAATCACAATAATGGCAAGCGTAAAAAAAATCCGGCGCCGCAGCTCCGGAATTTTTACTGTGTTCAGGAACGCCGAGATCATTTCCTAAACGCTCCGGCTACTTCTTGCCGACCTTTGTTTTCTTCGGCTTCACCTTCCGTGAAGCAGGAGATCTTGCCGCGCGTTTCGGCTTCTCCGCTGACGCCTCAGTTGCACCGTTGCGCGGTGCTTTCGCTTCCGGCGCCGCGATGGTCCCACCAGCTTTCTCGATTTTTTCACGCGCTGCCGTGCTCACTTTTTCCGCTTGAATCGTCAGCCCGTGCTTTAGTTCGCCGTCGCCGAGGATCTTAATCCCATAAAAATTTCCGCGGACCAGATTTGCCGCGCGCAACGATTCTTCATTCACGATCGACCCGCTTTTGAAGTCGGCCAGCTCGGACAGATTCACGATGGCGTAGCGTTTGTGAAAAGCTGCGTTGTTGAAGCCGCGCTTGGGCAATCGTCGGATCAGCGGCATCTGCCCGCCTTCAAATCCGAGACGGAGGCTTCCGCCCGATCGCGCCTTTTGCCCCTTGTGGCCCTTGCCGCTGGTTTTGCCGTGCCCGGAACTTTCGCCACAGCCGAGGCGCTTCACTCGATGCCGTGCTCCCGGACGCAGCCGCAGATTATGCAGACGCAACCCAGCCGCCTTTTCTTTTTTGGCCTCGGATTTCACGACGGCTGCCCTCCATCGCCTGGTATATTCGTGCGCGGGCGAATTCCACGCACTTTCAAAATTTCATCGCGCCGCCGCAAATTTCGCAACGCTTCGATGGTGGCTTTGACCACGTTGGCGTGATTACTTGAGCCAAGCGATTTCGCCAGGACATCGCGGATCCCCGCCGCCTCAACCACGGCGCGCACACCGCCTCCGGCGATCACGCCCGTTCCCGGCGACGCCGGCCGCAACAACACCCGGCCACCGCCAAATTCACCGATCGTCTCGTGGGGAATGGTATTCTCGTGAAGGGAAACCTTTTCCATCGATTTCCGGGCCGCCTCCGAAGCCTTGCGGATTGCTTCCGCCACTTCGTTGGCCTTGCCAAAACCGACACCCACTTTTCCGTCGTGATCACCTGCCACGATGAGCGCACTGAAGCTGAAACGACGTCCACCTTTCACCACCTTCGCGCAACGATTGATAAAAACGACTTTCTCAGTCGTATCACCTCGCGCCGGCGGGGTTTTGTCGGGACTGCGATCCTGTCGTCTGCCTGGGTTGGGTGATGCCATCTTAAAATTTTAATCCGCCTTCACGCGCGGCATCGGCCAGCGCTTTCACTTTGCCATGGAAAATGTAGCCGCCGCGATCGAAGACCACGTTTTCTACCTTTTTTGCCAGCAACTTCTCTGCGATCGCCTTGCCGACACGTTCCGCCGACTCGCGATTCGCCGCCGCTTTTTTCCCCGCCAAATCTTTCTGTAAAGTTGAGACCGCGGCCAGCGTCTTGCCGGCATCGTCATCAATCACCTGCGCGTAAACATGGTGCGCGGAAAAATGGACGGCGAGGCGCGGCCTTTCCGCCGTTCCACTCACTTTTTTCCGGATGCGCTGGTGAATACGCTGGCGCGTTGCTTTTCGATTTATCGCCATCTTACTGCACCGTCTTGCCTTCCTTGCGCCGAATCTGTTCGCCCGCATAGCGCACTCCTTTTCCCTTGTAAGGCTCGGGCGGATAATATCTGCGAATATCAGCGGCTACCTGACCAACCAGTTTCTTATCGATCCCACTAATCGTTAGCTTGGTGTTCTCGGTCACCACAATTTTAATGTCTTTCGGGATCGGAAACAAAATTGGGTGCGAAAATCCGAGCGAGAGATTCAGCTTCTGGCCTTGCACCGCTGCTTTGAACCCAACGCCTTCGATTTCCAAATCCTTGCTAAATCCTTCGCTTACTCCCCGCACCATGTTGTTGAGGAGCGCACGTGAAAGCCCGTGCAACGCTTTCACGCTCCGCGTATCCGCCGCTCGCGCCAGTGAGACATGGTTGTTCTCCACCTTGGCCGAAATATCGCGCGGCAATTTCCAATTTAATTTGCCTTTGGGGCCTTCCACCGCCACCGCCCCGTCGTTGCCCACGTTCACTTTCACTTTGTCCGGCAGTGCGATTGCTTTGTTTCCGATTCGCGACATAAAATTTACCAGACGTAGGCCAGCAATTCCCCGCCGACGTTTTGTTTTTTCGCTTCCCGCCCGGACAAGACGCCACGCGGGGTCGAGAGGATCGAGATCCCCATTCCGCCGAGGACGCGCGGCACTTCCTGCGCGCCGACATAACGTCGCAGACCGGGCCGGCTAACGCGTTTCAATCCCGTGATCGCGCACGATCTGTTGACCAGTTTGTTGGTAATCTTGATCCGCGGATGCGCCGCCGTTCGATCCAGTTCGTAATCTGTGATGTAGCCTTCCTCTTTCAAAATTCGCACGACGTCCGCCTTGATTTTCGAGTACGGCACAAATAATTCCGGCTTCTGCGCCTGCGCTCCATTGCGCACGCGCGCCAGCAAATCTGCAATCGGATCGGTTACGGTACTCATTTAATTATTACGTTGCTTGAGCTTGCCCAGCCGGTCCGCCTTCGGACGGACTCGCCGTGGCGAGCTTTTTCGCGCGGTCGCTGAACGGCATCCCCATTTCGCTGAGCAGCGATTTGGCTTCCGCGTTCGTGCGAGCGGTGGTCACGATAGTAACATCAAATCCGATGTTGCGCTTGATTTTATCGAGCTCGACCTCGGGAAAAATCGACTGGTCGGAAACGCCCAAGGTGTAGTTGCCGTGACCATCAAATCCGCGCGGCGAAAGTCCACGAAAATCGCGAATGCGAGGCAGCGCTGCTTTGATCAGGCGCTCGAGAAACTCGTACATGCGTTCACCCCGCAATGTCACCTTCGCGCCGATGGCCTGGTCTTTTCGCAACTTGAAATTGGAAATACTCTTCTTGGCTCGAGTCTCCGCCGCGCGCTGACCGGTGATCAAGGCCAGCTCGGTCTTCGCATCGTCGAGCGCCTGCTTCACGTCCGCCTGCGACCCCACCGAAGTGTTGATCACCACCTTCTCCACTTTCGGGACCTGATGCACGTTTTTGTATCCGTGCTGCTCTTGCAGAGCCGGCATCACCCGTTCTTTGTAATCTTTGTAAAATTCGTTTTCCATCTGCAACTTCCGTCATTCCGAGCGGAGTTGAGGAATCCCGTTGCGGAACCTTCTCGGTACCTTCGCGGGATCCCTTGACTAGCGCTCGGGATGACTAGCTCTTTGCCTTTTCTTTTTTCGTCTTCGTTTCCTTCTTCTTGTCTTTCTTCTCCGCTTTTTCGATCAAGCGCACATTCGAAATGTGAATCGGCCCTTCGCGTTCCGCAATCTTGCCGCTCGGGTTATCCTGCGACTTCCGCAGGTGCTTCTTAATAATACGCACCCCTTCGATCAACACCCGCTGCTTCTTCGGCAACACTTGCAGAATTTTCCCGCTCGAACCGCGGAAATTCCCAGAGACCACTTCGACGTTGTCGCCTTTTTTTACGTGAAACTTGATCCGGTTCATAAGGTGAAAGTGGCACAGGCTTCCAGCCTGTGGGGCCAGCAGGCGTCTCGCCTACGCAATTTCGACAGACAAGATGCCTGTCGTCCCCACAGCCAAGATGACTGTGCTACGAAAAATTCGTCATTTCTCATAACACCTCCACTTCTGGAACACGGGCCTGTGGCCTGTGCGCCCAGCGGGCTTTTAGCCTGCTGTTCCCGCAACGGGCATAATGCCCGTTGGGCGCACAGACAAAATGTCTGTGTTCCGTTTTCATAACACCTCCGGCGCCAGCGAGACGATCTTCATGAAGTTTTTCTCTCTTAGTTCACGCGCTACCGGCCCGAAAATACGAGTCCCGCGCGGATTCAAATCCTTGTCGATGATGACTATCGCGTTGTTATCGAAGCGCAGAAGCGAGCCATCATCGCGTTTCACCGGCTGTTTCGTACGGACAATAACGGCACGCACCACCTCGCCTTTTTTCACCGTGCCGGTCGCGCTTGCCTCTTTTACGTTCGCAGTGATCACGTCCCCGATCCGCGCGTAAAGCGTGGCTTTCCCGATCACGCCGATCATCGTCGCCATGCGCGCGCCGGTGTTATCAGCTACATCGAGTCTGGAACGAATCTGCACCATAAATTATTTCCCGACGATCTCGACCAAACGCCAGCGTTTCAATTTGCTCAGCGGCCGCGTTTCCATAATGCGAACAGTGTCACCGTTCTTCGCTTTGTTCTCTTCGTCGTGCGCGTAAAATTTCTTCTGCTGTTTTACGATCTTGCCGAATTTCGGGTGGGGCACGCGTGTGACGGTGCGGACAACGATCGTCTTATTCATCCCGCTCGAAATCACTTCGCCCACCCGCGTCTTACGGGAACCGCGCTGAGATTGTGGCGCAGCCGCAGCAGATGATGGAGCGTTTGTCGGCAGCGGCGGTGGCACTGCGGTTGATGGTTGTTCAGCCATAAAACTATTTTGTCTCCTTCGCCCGTTTGGAAAGCACCGTCTCGATCCGGGCCACCTCGCGCCGGAGCAAACGCAACCGGCTCGGTTGCTCGAGCTGTCCGCTCTGTTGCTGCAACCGCAGATGCAAGCTCTCCTGCCGCAAATCGCGCTTCTTCGTCAGAAGCTCGTCCGTGCTCATCTCAATAATTTCTTTTATCTTCATACTTCTTTAGGCAGCAACACGTGCACGAAACACCGACTTGCAGTCTGTGCGCCCAGCGGAGTTGCATTCCGCTGAAATGTACTTAAAAACTTCGTCCGCACCGGCAGCTTATCCGCCGCTAATCGCAATGATTCGCGCGCGACCGATTCTGGCACGCCATCGAGCTCAAACAAAATGTTGCCGGGTCGCACCGTTGCCACCCAAAACTCCGGCTGACCTTTGCCTTTTCCCATCCGCGTTTCCGGCGGACGCGACGTGACCGATTTGTCCGGAAAAATCCGGATCCAAAGTTTGCCTTTGCGCTTCATGTTGCGGGTCAGAGCTACCCGCGCCGCTTCAATCTGTGTGTTCGTGATCCAGGCGCGCTCGAGCGTTTGCAATCCGAACTCTCCGAAATCGATTCGCAAATTGCGCGAAGCTGTTCCCTTCCGGCTTCCCCGCTGGGACTTGCGATACTTCACGCGTTTGGGCATCAACGGCATAAATCGTCTCCTTAGAGTTCAGTCGCCGCGGGCTCCGGGGGCGGTGGCGGCGGAGATGCTTGCGCCGGTGTTTCGGCAGGCGCCGCCTCTTCCTTTTTACAAATCCAACATTTCACACCGATCTTCCCATAGACCGTGTTGGCCTCGGCGAATCCGTAGTCGATTCCGGTGCGCAAAGTATGCAGTGGCACCTTGCCTTCCCGATACCATTCCGAACGCGAAATCTCAGCACCGTTCAACCGGCCCGAGCTTCGTAAACGAATTCCCAGCGCGCCAAAATCCATCGCTACCTGCACTGCCTTTTTCATCGCCCGCCGATACGCGATGCGGCGTTCGATTTGCAACGCCACATTTTCCGCGACCAACTGCGCATCCAGCTCCGGCGTTTTGATCTCCTGAATATCGATCTTGATCTGCTTGCCCTGCGCCATTTTCGAAATTTCCTCAGTCATCTTTTCGATTTCAGCGCCCTTGCGTCCGATAACAATGCCGGGACGCGCCGTGAAAATCGTGACGCGAATTGAATTCCACGCTCGTTCGATCACGATTTTCGAAACCGCGGCGAATTGCAGCTTCTTCTTCACATAATCGCGAATCTCGATGTCGCTGTGCAAAAACTCAGGCATCTCCTGCGGAGATGCATACCAGCGCGACCGCCAATCGCGGTTCACGGCCAATCGAAATCCAATCGGATTAACTTTTTGTCCCATAAATTTTATTTCGTCACCGGGACTGCTACCTTAAACGTAACTTCCCCGGGATTCTTCGACTCCGCTTCTCTTCGCTCAGAATGACCGTGCATTGTTACTTCTTCCCTTTCTTCGCGGCGCGTTTCGCTGGCTTCTCCGCTTTCGCCTCCACCGCGCCTTCCGCTTTCGCCTCTCTCATTTTTTTCTTGGCCGCTTTCTGCGCTGCCTTCCGAGTTTCGCGCGTCTCAATCTTGATCTCGTCGGTCAAAACAATCCGGATGTGACTGGAGCGCTTGAGAATTCTCGAACCACTCCCCCGTGCGCGCGCCATCATCCGCTTCATCGTTGGGCCCTCGCCCACGATTGCTTCCTTCACCACTAAACCGTCTACTTTTAAATTTGCGTTGTTCTCGGCGTTCGCCACCGCGCTCTTCAACGTCTTGTTGATCAGCGCCGCCGCTTTTTTTGGGCTGTAGGCGACAACATCAAGCGCTGCCGAAACCGGCAGACCCTGGATCTCACGCGTGATTTCACGCGCCTTGAACGGCGAAACCTTCGCGTACTTATATGTCGCTCTAACTTCCATTGCTTCGCAGACGTTAAAATTGTTAAAGGAGTTACACCGTTAAAACGGAATCCCTTTTTAACCTTTAACTTTTTTAACCTTTCTAACTTTCCTCATCTCGCACTCACATCTGGCCGGGCATCGACTTCAAGCCGATCCCCAACCTTAACTTTTTCCTTTCCAGATTCCTGAATGACCGCACCGCAAATCCGCTCGCGCACATCCACCACCCGCAACCTCGCAACCACATCGTCTCCGCGTTTCACTCGCAGTGGCATTCCGATTTTCACACCTTCGCGGGCGCCAAAATTACCGACCACAAACGACCACTCCTCCTTCACACTGATGACGCTGCCATCGAGCAGCGATCCATTCTGCGGCTGCGCTTTGGTTGATTTGTCCACTAACGCGTTCATTCCGCGCAATTGCGCTTCCACATCCATTCGCGCCTGCGCGTCGCCGCCTTCCGCAGTCTTCAAATAACGCAGCATCGTTTCCGATAACTGCATCATTTGATCACGATATTGATCGCGCTCCTTCTGCGCCAGCTGCAAATCACTCACCGCCGTCAGCAACCGTTGCTCCAGTTTCGCGCGGTCCTTGCTCGCCGAAGCCAGCCCGAGCGCCTCCATCCGCAATTGCAGATCAGCGAATTTCCGCCGAAACAACTCCGCTTCGGCATTGGATTCCGCCAGACTGGTAGTTAGCGTTTTCACCGTTTCCTGGCTCAAGGACAACTGCCGGCGCAATTCTTCCTTCTGCGCCAGCAGCGCCGCCGCTGTCACCGTCACGCTTTCATTTTTGGAATCTAACAAAGAACTATCTCCCTCTGCCGCCAGCCCTCGAGCCAGCGTTATGCAGCCGACAAAAATCATCGCCGCCAATTTCAGATTTAAGATTTCAGATTCGAAAACGTGACGGCTACGCCGCGACCAATTCAATCTGCAATCTGCAATCTTCAATCTGCAATTCCCATTACTTCGTCACTTTCGCCGTGTGCGAACCGTGTTTCTTAAACACACGCGTCGGCGAAAATTCGCCGAGCTTGTGACCAACCATGTTTTCGGTCACGAAAACAGATTGAAAAATCTTTCCGTTGTGAACCAGAAACGTGTGGCCGACAAAATCCGGCGTCACCATCGAGCGTCGCGACCAGGTCTTAATTGGTTTCTTCGCGCCCGAGCTGTTCATCTTATCGATCTTCTCCAGAAGATACGATTCGACGAAGGGTCCTTTTTTCAATGATCTAGCCATAAATGTCAAATTTGTCTCGTCACCGCCGCTCGTCATTCCGAGCGCAATCGAGGGATCCCGATGAGTTACCTTTAAGGTGTCGCCGCGGGCTTCTTCGACTCCGCTTCGCTCCGCTCAGAATGACAAGGTTATACCTTCTTCTTCCCCCTTCTCCTTTCCAAAATAAATCGATCGCTCGGCTTGTGTTTCGTCCGCGTTTTAAATCCTTTCGCGAGTTGTCCCCACGGGCTCACCGGATGATGCCGGCCGCCGCCGCCCTTGGACTTACCCTGGCCACCGCCCATTGGATGATCGATCGGGTTCATCACCATCCCTCGCACGTGCGGACGCCGACCCCGCCAGCGCGTCCGGCCCGCCTTCCCACTTGAAACATTCATGTGATCGACATTGCCGACCTGACCAATCGTCGCGTAACAGGTCTCGTGAATCCGCCGGATTTCGCCGGAAGGCATTTTTACGAGACCGTAACCGCCTTCGCGGTTATTCAGCGTCGCCTGTTGGCCGGCGCTGCGCGCGATCTGGCCACCGCGTCCGGGTGTCAGCTCGATGTTATGAATGTTGGTGCCGAGCGGAATGGCTGACAAGGGAAGCGCATTTCCCAAATCTGGTGCCGCCTCATTGCCGGACATCACCCGCGCGCCAACGCGCAGACCGTCCGGTGCCAGAATATAACTAAGTTCGCCGTCGCTGTACTTAATAAGAGCGATGCGGGCCGAGCGGTTCGGATCGTACTCGATTCCTAGGACTTCCGCCTCCACCCCACGTTTGCGCCGTTTGAAATCGACCTTGCGATAATGCTGCTTGTGCCCGCCGCCGATGTGACGGGAAGTCAGCCGACCAAAATGATTACGGCCGCCGGTCTTCTTCTTCGGCTCCAACAAACGCTTCGCCGGTCTCGCTTTCGTAACTTCATCGAAAGCCGGGAGCGACTTGAATCGCAGCGTCGGAGTAAGTGGGCGGAAAGATTTTAGCGCCATAAAACGTTAGACCAAATCGATCTTCTCGCCTTCCTGCAGAGTTACGATCGCTTTCTTCCAATGCGATTTGCGACCGAAGTCGGCGCGGCGCTCGCGTTTCTTTTTACCGGCATAATTGCAGGTGTTGACGTCCACCACTTTCTTTTGAAAGAGTTTCTCAATTGCCTGCTTGATCTGAATCTTGTTAGCTCGCGGTCGGACGCGAAAGACATACTTGTTCTGCTTCTCGCTCAGAAGCGATGATTTTTCCGTCAGCGACGCTGTTTCAATAATGTCGAATGGCTCGTTCATTCTTGTCCTGCCTTGCCGGAGGCGGAGGTTCTTTCGGCTAACTTCGCCAGAGCACGGTCCGTTACTAAAATCTTCTCAAAGGTGAGCAATTGTTCCGTATTTACATCGCTCGCCGTCGCCAGCTTTACCGGCTTAACGTTACGCGCCGATTTGTAGGTGTTCTCATCAAATTGATCCGACACAATCAGAATGCGGCGCGCATCAGTCTGTTTCTTGACCAACTGCACGAAGGATTTGGTTTTTGCCTCTTTGACCGCGAACTCGCCAATCGTGAGCACATCGCCGGCATTGATCCGTTCGCTCAGCGCCTTTTGAAAGGCGAGCCGGCGTACCGATTTGGAAACTTTCTTGGAATAATCGCGCGGCTTCGGCCCGAAGACGACACCACCGCCGCGCCAGATGACCGATGATTTGTAGCCGGCCCGTGCGCGCCCCGTGCCTTTTTGTCGCCACGGTTTGGCCCCGGACAAATTCACATCCGCTTTCGTTTTGGTGTTAGCAGTGCCGGATCGCCGCGCCGCCCGCATCGCGACCACAACGTCATGAACTGCCTGCGTCCCGCGCCCGCCGTCTACCAGCGCGATCTTGGCCTCTTTCGCCGCTGCCTTGGTTAAAACTTTCGCGCTCATGATTTTTTAGCAGGCTTTTTGATCGCGGGACGCACCACCACGAATGATCCGTTTGATCCGGGCACTGCGCCGCTAACGAGAATTATTTTTTCAGATTCGCGCACTTGCATCACCTGTAAATTTTGCACCGTCACGCGCTCGTCCCCGAGATGCCCAGGCATGCCCATGTTTTTCCAGATCCGGCCAGGAGTAGAACGATTGCCGATGGCACCGTTCCGCCGGTGTGTCTTGGAACCGTGCGCGGCACCTTGCCCATGCATGTTGTGTTTCTTCATCACTCCCTGAAACCCTTTGCCTTTGGAGCGGCCAATCACATCCACGAAATCGCCCGCCTGAAATTGCGTCACGTTCAAATTCACTTCGCCCTCGGGCGGGTCAGCCCCGAGCCGAAACTCGCGAGAAAATCTTTTCGGTTCGACCCCGGCTTTCTTGAACGCGCCGATCTCGGAATTGTTCAACCGCGATTCCTTTTGCGCGCCAAACCCGACTTGCACGGCAGAGTAGCCATCGCGTTCCGCCGTTATCCGGCGAACTAAAACATTATCGCCCGCCGCGATCACGGTCACCGGACGCAGCTTGCCATTGGCGTCGTAGACGCTGGTCATGCCAATTTTTTGTCCAAGTAACCCGATGCTCATCTCTTAAAACCGTCAGCATTCGCTAAATCTTAATCGTAATATCCACGCCCGCTGGCAAATTTAATTTCTTCAATTCATCCACCGTTTTCGCGGTCGGGTCGATAATGTCCAGCAGACGTTTGTGGGTGCGGATTTCAAATTGATCCATCGATTTTTTGTCCACGTGCGGCGAACGATTGACGGTAAACTTTTCAATCAACGTCGGCAGCGGAATGGGACCCGCGACCCGCGCGCCGGTGCGTTTCGCAGTCTCGACGATTTCGACAGCGGATTGATCAAGCATGCGATGATCGAATGCCTTCAAACGAATGCGAATGCGCTGGCCGTTCGTCATTTCGTCTCCTTTTGATCAAGGATCGCGCTCACTAAATTCTGCGGCACCTGCTCGAAATGTGATGGCTCCATTGAGTAACTGGAACGGCCTTTGGAAAGCGAACGGATGGCAGTGGCGTAACCGAACATTTCCGCGAGCGGAACTTCCGCGTTCACGATGGTGAGATTGCCGCGCGCCTCGATGCTGTCGATGCGCGCTCGCCGGCGATTCAAGTCACCGATGATATCGCCCTGATACTCTTCCGGGGTACTGTTTTCCACTTTCATGATCGGCTCGAGCAGGATCGGTTTACCCTGTTTGAAACCATCTTTCATAGCAAAGATCGCCGCCATTTTGAAAGCGAGCTCGTTGGAATCGACTTCGTGATAACTGCCGTAAACGATATCGACTTCTACGTCGATGACGGGGTAACCACCGAGCACACCGTTTAGCACCGCTTCTTCGATGCCTTTCTTGACCGCGGGGATATATTCGCGCGGAATCACGCCGCCGACGATCTTGTTCTCGACCACCAAACCGGTACCTCGGCTAGCCGGACGCACGTCAACTTCCACGTGACCGTATTGTCCGCGACCGCCGGATTGCTTGATCAATTTCCCGACGCCGTGCGCGCCGCCTGTGATTGTCTCACGATACGCGATCTGCGGTTTGCCCGCGTTCGCGTCCACTTTGAACTCACGGAACATACGATCGCGAATGATTTCCAAATGCAGCTCGCCCATTCCGGCGATGATGGTTTGTCCGGTATCTTCGTGGGTGTAAACGCGAAAAGTGGGATCTTCCTCGGCGAGTCGTTGCAGCGCGACCCCCATTTTTTCCTGATCCAATTTTGTCTTTGGCTCAATCGCCATTGAAATAACGGGATCAGGGAACGTCGGCGGCTCGAGCAAAATCGGATAGTCCTCGTCGCATAGGGTGTCGCCTGTCGTGATATTTTTGATCCCGACGATCGCGGCAATGTCGCCGGAATAACAGGTCTCGATGTCTTCGCGTTTGTCCGCCTGAATTTGAATCAAACGTGAGATGCGTTCGCGCTTGTTCGTGCGCGGATTGTAAACCGTGTCGCCTTTTGAAAGCGTGCCGGAATAGACCCGGAAAAAAACAAGTTTCCCGACAAACGGATCACTCCAAAGTTTGAACGCCAGTGAACAAAATTTTCCGTTGTCGTCCGTAGGCGCTTGCATCGGTTCGTGCGTGTCGGGCTCCATGCCTTTGGCTGGCGGAATTTCGAGCGGGCTCGGCAGATAATCGACCACGGCATCGACCAAGTATTGCACGCCGATGTTCTTCAACGCCGAGCCGCCGATCACCGGCACAAATTTGTTGGCGATGGTTTGGCGACGAATGCCCGCTTTTAACAATTCCGGCGTGACCGGCTTTTCGTGAATGACGGCCTCGGCCACCTCGTCATCCAGGTTTGAAACCTGTTCGAGCAGAGTGGCGTAAGCCTTGTTTACCGCATCGACATATTCCTCGGGAATATCTGTCACCTCATAGGTCGACCCAAGCTCATCGCTGTCCGAATAAATGATCGCCCTCTTATTAATAACATCGAGTTGGCCTTTGAGTTGATCTTCCCGGCCAAGCGGCAGCAAGACCGGCCAGGCGTTGGCGCCGAGTTTTTTGTGAATGCTATCCACCGACATCTCGAAGTCGGCGCCGACCCGGTCCATCTTGTTGATGAATGCCAGTCGCGGCACATTGTACTTCGTCGCCTGCCGCCAGACGGTTTCGGATTGCGGTTGCACCCCGGCGACCCCGTCAAAAACTGCAATCGCGCCGTCGAGTACGCGAAGGGAACGCTCCACTTCCGCCGTAAAATCAACGTGGCCTGGCGTGTCGATGATATTAATGCGCTGCTTGATCCCTTCGAAAGCTTTGTAAACGCCTTCTTCTTTGCGTTGTGCCCAACTACACGTTGTCGCTGCTGAAGTAATCGTGATCCCCCGCTCACGCTCCTGCTCCATCCAGTCGGTCACGGTCGTGCCTTCATGCACCTCGCCCATCTTGTGGATCATGCCGGTGTAAAACAGGACGCGCTCGGTGATCGTGGTCTTGCCCGCATCGATGTGCGCGGCGATACCGATATTACGTGTTCGCTCGAGCGGAAATTTACGCTCCGGCGAATTCGGATTCGCGGAAACTGGCTTCTTTTCCATCGTCGCCGTCGCCATAAAATTACCAGCGGAAATGCGCAAAAGCGCGGTTCGCCTGCGCCATTTTGTGCGTGTCTTCGCGTTTCTTGATCGCGTTGCCTTGACCGGCCGCGGCGTCCTTAATTTCTTGCGCGAGCGAAGCGGCCATCGGCTGGCCGCGGCGATTATCGGCGTATTGCACGATCCAACGCATGGCGAGCGAGATTTGCCGCGCCGGCGCAACTTCCATCGGCACTTGATAGGTCGCGCCCCCAACGCGCCGTGATTTCACTTCCAGGCGGGGTCGCACATTCTCCAACGCCTTGTTTAAAATTTCGAGCGGATCGACCGAGTCGGAGCCTTCGCGCGATTTATCGATCGCGGTGTAAACAATCCGTTCCGCCAGCGATTTTTTGCCGCGCTTCATCACCGTGGAAATCAAACGCGCCACCGCCGGACTGCCGTAGCGCGAGTCTACCTTCTCTTCCTTTGTGTAAACCTTGCGCCGGCGCGACATGATTACTTCTTCGCCTCCGCTTTCGGCGCACGCGCCTTAGCTTCACCGCCGCCGCCCGCCTTGGGGCGTTTCGCGCCGTATTTGGAACGGCTCCGGCGCCGTCCATCAACTCCGAGGGAATCGAGCGTCCCGCGGACGATATGATAGCGCACACCTGGTAAATCTTTCACTCGGCCACCACGCACCAGCACGATCGAGTGTTCCTGCAAATTGTGACCCTCGCCCGGAATGTAAGCGATCACTTCCTGGCCATTGGTCAGCCGTACTTTCGCCACCTTGCGCAGGGCAGAATTCGGCTTCTTCGGCGTCCGCGTCATTACCTGAACGCAGACCCCGCGCCGCTGCGGACAATCGGTCAAGGCCGGTGATTTCGATTTCACCGACACTTTCCGTCGTCCTTTTCGCACAAGTTGATTGATCGTTGGCATTTCCAGTCCAAAAAAGGCCGCCGCGACGATTAAGTTTTGGCGACAAAAAATCCGCTCAGGCCGTGAACCCTCGCTCACGCCACTGATGCGGAGACGCGCAATATAGGAACCTTTTCCGAGGCTGCAAAGAATTTTTTCACGCGTTCTACCCTCGCACGACGGCGGTCTTGCCTGGGTAGCGCACGCGCCTCGCGTGTCTGGCGGTTGCGTCTCCCAATCGCGAACTTTCGCTTTAACGCCGCCGCAATCCGCGGGGATCTTCTTCAGATGAAGCTTGTTTCCGCGAGACGCGGGCGCTACCCAAGCGGAATCGCAATCCTGCGATCAAGCGATGCTCGAACTGCGTTTCGTCATCGATTTGCTTGACGTCCACGAAAGATTCCTTAATTTCTGTTTAGACAGAAATAACGGAATATATGAAAACGCTCTCGCCGGTTGGCCAAAAGTTCATCCTTCATTGGGGCGAAATGGGCATGCGCTGGGGGATCAATCGCACCGTCGCTCAAATCCACGCCCTTCTTTTCCTTTCCCCGCGGCCGCTGGCGGCGGAGGAAATCGCCGCCACTCTCGGCATCGCTCGTTCCAACGTCAGCAACAGCCTCCACGAACTGCAAAATTGGGGGATTGTGCGCGTGGTTCATGTCCTCGGTGACCGGCGCGATCACTTCGAGTCGATGAAAGACGTTTTTGACATGTTCCGAGTCATCATCAACGAGCGAAAAAAGCGCGAAATCGATCCCACCCTTCAGGTCTTGCAACGATGCATTGTCGAGGCGGGCAAACCTAAATCCGCCGACCGCTATACCAGGGAACGATTGACCGATCTGTTGCAATTTTTTGAGCTGGCTGAAACCGCCTACCTCCAATTGGAAAAACTGCAAACGACGGCCTTGCTCAAACTGGCAAAGACAGGTGACAAAGCCTTGCGCTTGCTGGGAATGGCAAAACGATAATAAAAATTTTGCTCATGAATTCTGAATTGACAGAAAAGACTGACGTTAAGGAATCGCGATCGTCGGAACGCCCCGGCGGCTTTGGCGCGGCCGCTCCTCGGGCCGATTCCTTTGGCGGCTGGATTTTATACGATGGCGATTGCTCCTCCTGCACCGCCTCCGCCAGACGATTCGATCGAATATTTCGCCGCCGCGGTTTCCTTTTTCTCCCGCTGCAAACAGACTGGGTAATGAAGCGGCTCGATCTCGAGCCTGGCGCGCCTCTGGAAGAGATGCGCGTCTTGACCAGTGATGGCCGCGACATCAGCGGCGCAGATGCCGTGATTTTTCTCGGTCGCCAAATCTGGTGGACCTGGCCCTTTGTTCCACTCGCGCGATTGCCTGGCACGCACAAGCTTTTTGATCGAGGCTATCGCTGGATCGCAGCTCATCGAGGTTGTGATCACATTACATGTGAAATCAAGGAGCGGCGGCTTCCCAGCCGCCGACTTACAAAAACGGCGGTTGAGAGACCGCCGCTCCTTGAATTCTGGCGGGGCTGGATTGCGCTGATTGTTTTCCCGCCCCTCGCGCTTTTGGCGCGGAATCATGTTGTGCCCTGGCAATTCATGTGGTTGATGACCGGCGCAATTTTCTTGGGTTGCAAATGGCTCACCTTCTGGAGCGCACGAAGGCAGATCGTGCATGTCCCCTTTGGTCGCGCTCTCGTTTATTTCTTTCTCTGGCCGGGGATGGACGCGGAAAAATTTCTACGCCGGCCCGCGTGTCAGGTGCACAAGACTCGAGAACAAGCGCTGGTCTCAGGTGCAGCCGAGGAATTGTCCGGCAATGTGTCGGACAGAGCGGGCAAAATTCCCGCGCTCCCCCTTCCTTCTGCGGGAGAGAAGACGCTTCTTGGCGTCGTTCTATTGTTCGGGGTCGCGCGTTTCGCGGATCAACCGCTCCTCACCGGCTGGATCGGAATGATTGGCATCATTCTGACTTTGCATTTCGGACTGTTTCATCTTTTGGCAATCGGATGGCGGGCCGCCGGCCTAGATGCCGAGCCAATCATGGAAGCGCCGCTGCGTTCCAAGTCAGTGCGCGAATTTTGGGGCCGTCGCTGGAATGGTGCTTTCAACCGGCTCGCGCTCGATTTCGTATTTCGTCCTCTCGCGCGCTGGCAAGGAATAAGGATCGCAACGCTCGCTGCGTTTCTTGTCTCAGGCTTAATCCACGAACTTGTGATCTCATTGCCCGCCGCAGGCGGTTACAGCTTACCTACGGCGTATTTTCTCTTGCAGGGCATCGGGATTCTCACTGAACGCGCGCTGCCGCAAATCCGTGGTCAGATCTTCACGATTGTAATTACAGCAGCTCCGGCATTCTGGCTTTTCCATCCGCCGTTCGTTCGCAACGTCATTCTGCCGTTCATGAAAGCGATCGGCGCCCTATGAAATTGCTTCTTCAATTCGCCGCGGCACTTCAGCTGTTAATCCTGATTGCCAGCGCGTTGACCCCACGTGTTTTGCATTGGCGGACAAATCTCACCGGGCTCCCTCCTTTCCTGCGCAAACTTTTCTGGGTTTACGGCGCATTCATCGTGATGGTCATCATCGCGTTTTCCACCCTTACCTTCCTGCACGGCGACGCGATGGCCACGCGCGAACCAGTGGCGCGATCGCTCTGCGTTTTCATCGCGATTTTCTGGGGCGCACGATTATTCGTGCAATTCGCCATCTTTGATCCGCGTCCATTTCTCACGAACTGGTTTTACCAGCTCGGTTATCACGCGCTCACCATCATCTTCGCATTTCTGGTGTTCGTTTACGGAAAGGCGGCAATATGAAGCCAGGTATCGTTTTGGCAGGCGGCAGCGGATTCATCGGACAATCGCTTTCACCCTTTCTTCTCTCGAAAAATTACGAAGTTATCGTGCTCACTCGGGCAGAATCGGACTATCGCGGCGCTGTTCGCAATGTGCATTGGGACGGCAAAACCCTGGATGATTGGCTTGAATTTGTTAACGGCGCCTTCGCGGTAGTGAATTTGACTGGGCGCAGTATCAACTGCCGGCACACGCCCGAGCATCGGCGTGAAATCATCGATTCCCGCGTCGATTCGGTGCGTGTGCTAGGGCAGGCAATCGCGCGGTGCGCGCAACCGCCGAAGGCCTTTGTGCAGATCGCGGGCGTCGGGATTTACGGCGACAAAGGCGAACGCATTTGTGACGAGAACACGCCGCCCGGCGACGATTTCGTGACCAAGGTTTGCGAAAAATGGGAAGCCGCCTTCGAGTCCGTTGAAGCACCCGCTACCCGCAAAGTCTTGTTGCGGCTTGGTGTCGTGCTTGGTCCCAACGGCGGTTTTCTCGGACTCTTAGGCAGATTGACCCGTTGGTTTCTTGGCGGGCAAGTCGGCAATGGCCGGCAATACCTCAGCTGGATTCACATTGCCGATCTGTCGCGCATGGTTTTGGCGAGTATCGAGAATCAGGAACTCACCGGTGTTTTCAATGCCACCTCGCCGAACCCAGTCCCCAACGCCGAGTTCATGCGCGAATTACGTCGGACGCTGCATCGGCCAGGGAGCCCGCCTGTTCCGGAATTCGCCGCCCGCATCGGCTCGTGGTTGATGGGAACAGAAGCAGATCTAGCTCTCGTTAGTCAACGTTGCGTTCCGAAGCGGTTCATCGAAAAGGATTTCAGTTTCGAATTTCCAACTTTGCGCCAGGCGCTAACGAACATTTTTCCAAGCCAATGAACGCGTTTGTCATCCTGAGCGAAGCGAAGGACCTCACAACCGGAGTCGCGTTATCGCGTGATCAATCACCTTGGGAGAGGTCCCTCACCGTCTTCGCGGTTCGGGATGACGGCGCGACAGCTAATTGAACAACCTAAATGAATTCGCTACTCCTAAAACACATCTCGCTTGATCTTCTGTTGCGAGCTGCCGCCCTCGCGCAACTGACCATCGCAATTTTGAACCTGTTTCTGATTCGCATCATGAAATGGAAACCCGATCTCGATCGCGCGCCCCTCCTTATTCGCGAAGTCTTCCGCATTCATGTCGTTTTTATTTCCTTCACATTGTCGATCTTCGCTGCGCTGACCTGGCGGTTCGCGCATGAAATCGCTCGCGCCAGCAGTCCGCTGGCGATTTGGCTCGCGGTAGCGATCGGATTGTTCTGGTTCGTTCGCTCCATCATGCAGTGGCTGCACTATAGCGCCAATCATTGGCGTGGGAATTTCCTGCGGACTTTGATCCATTGGGCCCTGTTTCTCGGTTACGGCGCAATGGCGATCGTCTATTTCGCGGCCGCATTTGGGAGAAATGTATGAGCGCGAACTTCGCGGTTTTCGATGGGCGCGAGACCGCGAGAAAGCGTTTGTTGTCGCGGCGTGGTGAACCGCTCTTTTACGCGAATTGGGACAACGCCATTTTCATTCATTACGAATCCGATCCGCAGGAACTGCAGCGCTGCATTCCGTACCATCTCGATTTCTACCAAGGACGCGCCTTTGTCAGCCTCGTTGCATTCACGATGCGTGGAATGCGGCCACGATTTGGCGGCAGAATCGGCGAGTTGCTTTTGAGACCGATCGCCACCCATCATTTTCTGAATGTTCGCACCTACGTCCGGCACAACGGCGAACCTGCAATTTATTTCATGCGCGAATGGCTTTCCAGCCGAATGGCGGCCTGGCTGGGACCATGGAGTTTCAGACTGCCGTATCGATTTGGAAGGATCGAATATGACCACGAGGATGAGGATCAGCGAGGGAAAGTTGAAGCGGACGCGGGCTCGTTCCATTTTTGCGCCACCTTCGAGGCAAATGATCTCGGGATCTGCACGCCGGGATCGCCCGACGAGTTTTTACTCGAGCGTTACACTGCTTTCACGCAATTCCGGAAGCGTCGCCGGTTCTTTCGCATCTGGCACGAACCATGGCAGCAAGTTCCTGTGAAGATCGAAATCGCGACTGATAATTTGATTCAGTCGACAGGACGATGGTGGCAGGATGCGCGTTGCATCGGAGCGAATTACTCGCCCGGGGTGAATGTCTGGATGGGTTGGCCGCACGCCATTAACAGCTCCGGCGTCGTCTCTTCGGCCAGCGAAGAATTGATTTTGTGAATACGAATCTACGCACCATCAAAATCATCTCACGAACCGCGCTCGGGCTGGTGTGGTTTTATGAGGGCCTTGTGCCAAAGATTTTGTTCCTGCGCGCGGATGAAATCGGCTTGGTGCAAGCGTCTAATCTGGTATGGCGAACACCGCAATTGACTCTGCAAATTCTCGGCGTCGCGCAGATGCTGGTTGGCCTGTGGCTTATCATTGGATTTGCCGAACGTACTGCCGTGTTCATCGCGACGTCGTGGATGTTGATCTTGATCGTGCTGGTCGCGAGCGCGAATCCGTCGATGCTGACGGATCCTTACGGCGCGCTGGTAAAAGATTTTTGCTTGATCGCATGCGCGATCACGGTGTGGTTACTTGCGCCACACCCATCCCCGTCTGGGTAGCACACGCGTCTCGCGGAAACCAAGTGGTGCGTCAAACGGGCCCGCGCCGGTGCTGCCTTACATCGAGAGCGAATTCCAGGATGAGCCAGAGCGCGAGGGATTGGGTCAGAAGCGTCGCGTACATTTGCACGGTAATGTAGCGATGAACGTCGAGCGAATTTGCAATCGCTACCTCCAGGCAGCCGGCGGCATTGTATGCGCAACCAAACAAAACTAACCCTGCCAGCCACCTCAACCGTTGCCAGCGGGTCCGTCGCCAAAAGATGACAGCGCTTAAAATCAGCGCCAGCAAGACCGAGGACGAATAGCTGAATGCGAGAGCCGTTAGTGCAACGCGGATAACCCGGGGCTGTTCGGTAACGGGCGCATTTTGCGCCAGTGACTTCGTCCGTCGAATAAAATCCGAGAATGGCGGGAATGATTGCGCGATTTCGCGATATTCTCCGACCTCAAGGGAGGGAACCGCTCGTTCATAGACGTCCATCAGCGGCCAAATCTTCATCGGAACGTAGGCAGGACATCCCGGGAAATAATAAATCGACAATTGGCGCGCGACTTTTTGGAGCGCGGGCAGAGGACGACGCTGCCACGTTCGCCAATAATAATAGCGATAAAATGCGCAAAGAGCAGAGACATTGCTGCCGAACTCCCGTCTCAATTGCACCACGATTGAGCTTGGGTCGAACCACAAATACTCGGGATCAAAATCGAACGACCGATAATGTCTGGGGTACCTGGTCTGCGATTTCGCGATCTCGCGGTTGAGCGCGGCATAGACGTGCTCGAGCCACTCCCTGGGATAAGGGAGTTGGGCATTCTTCTTGAAGTCCTCCGCCATTTGGTCGCGGATCAGATGGGCGTGGATAACAAACAGCATTGTGCGCAGGAAAGTTTCGCTCGCCCTGTCCTTGCGGCTCAGGATGCGCTCCGGCCAGAGGACAGCATCGCAGTCAGTGCGATAGCGATGCCAAGTGGGATTTTTTGGCGCCACCAGTTTCATCGCACGAAGAAGACCGCCACCGGCACCATTACGACGATGACAACGAACCAAAAGTTCGGTCTGGCCGACGCCAACAGAATTGAACTGAACACACTTACGATTCCGCTGACGACGGCAGCGGTTCGCCGATGCTCTACGAAACCGCAGCAAACGAACTGTATCGTAAAATAGAGATTAATACTGATCAAAAACGCGCAGACGCCTTCGCGGCGAAGCTGCGTCTCAGTCTGAATAGTGTCACTGGCGAGAAGATAAATCGCGGCGCCGGCCAACCCGAGTGCATCATGAAGCGAAAGGATTGACTAACGAGTCTCGGACAAAGGCACGGAGACGTCGCCAGGTGAGCAATAAAACCCCGCCCGCCGCCACGCCAAGCAAATGTTGTACGATCGCGATCGCTCGAAAATCTCCGAAAGAGCGCAACACCAAATAGAGAAAACCGGGATACAGAAAATTTCGGCCCTGGGTGTGGCCAAAATCGGCACAGGTCAGTTTGCGCAGAGCGGGCGAGAGATAGCCCCAGGTATCAGGATCGGCAATTGGAGTGAGTGGAGGCTTAAAAGCGTTGCCAAACCGCCCAGGCAAAGATGAACGCGATTGCAGTCCAATAGCAAAGCCGCCAAACCGAATTTGTTCCCGGCCGGGGCGACTGCCTCCTTGCGAGCTGCGCAATCATTTCAAGGTGCGGCCCAACCTTGGGGAAGAATTATGGTTTATCGCCCGCTCCTGTTGGTTGAAGCGCCCTTTGCCTTCGGCACTCCCACATTTGCACGACAAATTCGAGGATAAACCAGAACCCGAGAAGCTGTGCCAACAGAGTAGAATACATTTGCACGGTCATGTAACGGCGAATCTCGAGCGAAATGATGGTTGCCACTTCAAGGCAACAGGCTGCGTTAAATGAGAACGAGAACACGACCAAGGCCGCGATGAAGTGCAGCCGTCGCCAGCGCCCTGAAGTTAGGGCAACGATCCCAGCAAGAATGAGAGCTACGGCAAGCGAGGTCGAATAGCTAATCGACATCAGCAAAACAGCTATCGGAATTAGTGGAAGAAGCAGAGGCTGTCGAAAGCGCAACTCGCGCCGGGCGAGCTCTTCCGTTCGTTTCATGAAATCCACAGCCGGCGGATAACCCAGCCAGACTTTGCGGCAGATTGGGTCACTGAGAGAAACGACACTATATTGATACTCGCCACCCAGCTTTCGGCTTATTCTAGGGTCATAGGCCCGGCAGTACGGCAGATAGAAAATTTGCATCTGCCGCGCAACCTTTGCCAGAACCTGGAGCGGCCGTTTTTCCCAAATCCGCCCGTAATAAAACCGGTAAAACGCGCAAAGCGCTGCAACATCACCACGAAATTCGCGACGGGCTTGGACCGCGATTGAGTTGGGATCGTACATCAGAAAATCAGCGTCAAAGCCGAGGGAATGGTAGGCGTACTGCCGAGCCGTACGAGATTTTTCGATCTCGGTCCGCAGTGCAAGGTAGAGGCGTTCCAGCCGATCGCGGGAATATGGAAGACTGACATTCTTTGCCAAATCGTTTGCCAACTGGTCACGAATAAGCTCGGCATGAACTACGAAAAGCGTGGTCGGCAAGAATGTCCGGCTCATTTCATCATTGCGACTGAGAAAGTGTTCCGGCAACAAAAGGACGGCGGCGCTAAAGACGAACCCGAGAGAAAACCAAACCTTTTGCCACGACCAACCACTCCGCCCAAACAAGGCAATGATTGGCGACAATACCAAAAGCGAAGCCAGACCAAAACTCGGTTTGATCGAAGCGAGAAAGATTGCGGTAAAGGCAAGCGCAATCGCATATGCAACCGTGGCCGTGCGCCGGTGCTTCAGAAAAAAACAGGCAAGAAATTGGATTAGCAGATAAAAAGTAATGCTGACGACAAACGCGCAGATGCCTTCGGGCCGGATATCTTTCTCGAAAACAATCGTCTGCCACTGCAGGAGAAAGATCGCGGCCCCAACCAATCCCAGCAGATCGTGAGCAACGCGGCCGATCCGCGGATTCGACACGAAAATGCGCGCACGCTTCCAGGTAAGTAAGAAAACTGCACCGGCCAAAAGCCCGAGGAAATGTTGAGTGATGGTAATCGCGCGAAAATCCGCAAAAAGGCGGAGAAGCAAGAAGAGAAACCCGGGATAAGCGAAATTTCGGCCGTTGGTGTGACCAAATTCGGCACCGGTTAATTTCCGGAGAGCGGGCGAGAGATAGCCCCAGGTATCGGGATCGGCAATTGGATCGAGTGGGAGCCTAAAGCGTTGCCAAATCGCCCCGGCAAAAACGAGCGCAATCAGAGCCCAATAAAAAAGCCGCCAAAGCGAATCTTCCCCCAGCCGAAACGATTGATTGCTTGCGAGCTGTGCGATCATTTCCAAGGTTCCGCCAATGTTTGAAGTAAGAGCGACCGATAAAAGCACAAGAGCGCGCTCGGGGCGGCTCAAAACTGAACACGGCCTGATCGAGACCCCGGCGTTCATGCCGGTAGGAACCCAGGG
>Ga0209687_1000167_pt1 | contig 23876 bp, 23 predicted proteins | sample GraSoiAngelo_136_FD_185893 | JGI IMG/M metagenome (GOLD analysis project Ga0209687, IMG submission 185893) | Grasslands soil microbial communities from the Angelo Coastal Reserve, California, USA - 14_0929_09_20cm (SPAdes) (version 2) | ecosystem: Environmental > Terrestrial > Soil > Grasslands ...
AGCAGTAACTTCAACTACAGCGATTATCGGTTTACCGACGATACTAACACGTCACCGGCGGCAAATTTGTATGTCGGTACCTGGCACGAGCAACTGGAAAAAACGTTTTTGGGGTTAGCGGTCGCGAAGAACAGTCTCGATGGGGGAACCGATTATGCATTTGGCGGCGCCACCACCAAGGATGGCGCACAAGACCGTACCATCATCAATAACCCGTTTCCCTTCGGCGGCGGTGATTTCACCATCACCATCGATAACATGGGCAAACAAATTAACGATTATCTGGCCAGTCACGCCACCGACCCCAAAGCCTTATACATTCTTTGGGGCGGCGGCAACGATCTGTTTGATGATTACAGCGCCCAGAGTGTGACCAATACCGCCACCCGCGTCGGCATGCTGATTATACGCCTGGCCAACGCCGGGGCGCGATACTTTCTCGTCCCGAATGTTCCGCCACTTGGCGCCGTCCCGAACTCCTTCGGCGATCCCAACCGGGTCGCAGGCCTCGACCAGGCTTCTGCGAGTTACCGCACCCAACTCAGTTCGGCCGTTGGGTCGGTCGTTAGCGGGTTCAAGGGTAATGGAATTACCATCCATGTTTACAACTTGGATGTCTGGCTCGATGTGATCCGCGTCCTGGGCCAGCCGGCGAAGTACAACTTCGTCAACACCATTGATTCGGCCCAGGGCCAATCGGGGGTGAATCCGGACGAATATCTTTTCTGGGATGATATTCATCCGACCACTGGTGGTGATCATGAACTGGCCAACGAAGCGAATCGATTGCTCAGCGGCCAAATCGCGCTGCTCGGTAAAGCGGCCAACATCTCGACCCGAGGAATGGTTGGCACTGGACAAAATGTGCTGATCGCTGGCTTCATTATTAGCGGGAACCAGTCAAAAAAGGTCATTGTGCGCGCGCTCGGGCCGACCTTGAGCAATTTTGGGGTAAATGGACCGCTGGCGGATCCAACCGTTACCATTGTCAACAGCAGCCATGTTGTGGTCGCGTCTAACGATAATTGGAGAAACACGCAAGAGGCTGAAATCGCGGCCAGCGGTTTTGCCCCGCCCAACGATTTGGAATCGGCCATCATTGCTACGCTCGCTCCCGGTTCCTACACCGCAGTGGTGAGCGGAAAAAATGGCGGAACCGGCGTCGGACTGGTTGATGTTTACCAGTTGGATGCAACGACTTCGATTTTCAGTAATCTCAGCGCACGCGGTTTCGTTGGCACTGGCGACAACGTCCTCATCGGTGGATTGATTATCGGCAACGGCGAACCGCCCGTGATTGTGCTGCGCGCGATCGGACCGACACTGAGTAGTTTCGGAATCGCGCAACCGTTACAAGATCCCACACTTGAATTGCGCGATGCTAACGGCGCTTTGATCGCGTTCGACAACGATTGGAACGACAACACGCCGACCGGAATCAAAGCCGCCTTGCTTAAGCCGACCGACGACCGCGAATCGGCCATCGTCGCTTCTCTTGCGGCAGGGAATTACACCGCAATCGTGCGCGGCAAAAATGGGACCACCGGAGTCGCGCTAGTGGAAGCCTACCGGCTCCGGTAACTCTTCTCTGGAGGGTCAGGTCGCGCTCCAGTTCGGGTCGATTGATCAGCTGTTACTCGACTGCTTAGTATTTATTGAGCGCCAACGCCGCAGTATCATTCTAGCCCAGGGCAACGGCCTAGGAAGTCATGTGATACCAAAGCCCAGCGCTGAAACCGCGATTCAATCCGTTGCCTTGAGTCGCGCCTTCAGCGCTGTTTAACGATTCAATCCAAAGTCCTGGGGCGATGCCCAGGCTTCGGATGAGGAAGCGCTCTTGGCGCTAAACACATGCATACTTCAAGCAGTCAGTGGCCATCATACTGAGTGCAGTCGAAACAGAGTTTCAGGAATAGACGCGGTTCTCAAATCGGACTTCCGGAACCGAAGTGGAAAAGGAGCAATGGACTTAATCGCGGATTACGTGAATGACCTAGATTAGAAAAGCTGCGAAAGGCTGAGCGCCTCGACGGATCCTCGCCTACCAATGGCGTCCACGCAAAAGTTTCAGTGGTAGGGCGACGCTCTGCGGAGCCGGTTTTCGGCTTAGTTTTCTGATTCCGCTACAAGCAACCATCAGCTATCCGCCTTCGGCTTCCAGAGCTCGATCGGATTTCCCTCCGGATCGCTTAAACGAGCAAAACGACCGTTCGGATAAACCTCCGGATCGACCGTTACTTCGATCCCTTTCGCCCGCAACTGTGCGATCATCCGATCCAGATTAGCGACTCGAAAATTGATCATCCATGCCTGGCTTGGGTTGCCGAAATAATCAGTGTCGCTCGAAAACGGCGCGAAAACGGTAGCTCCCGCCTGTTGCATCCACGGTGCTGTGCCGTAGTCGCGTGGCACTCGACTTACCCCGAATGTGTCATCATACCATGCCGGCAGGATTTCGGGGTCATTCGCCCGAAAGAACACGCCGCCGATTTCAGTTACCCGTTCCATGATTACAGTATGATCTGACTTTGTCGCCTATAGTCCGTTATGTAAATGCCACGCCGAGGCGGGCCTGGGAGGAGGGTAGATGGGTGATCGCGGAGGGAACGCGCTTCTGCGCGTCCAGGATCCAGTGAGAGCAAGCTCATACTTCGGTTTTCGGTCGGTTCTGACCGTAACTCCAGGAAAATATCTTCGAGCAAAGATTGGAGAAGACCGGGACGTGTGGACCTCCGAGAAAAAATGTGGCCAATATGTTCTGCTGCACAAAGCGCTTCATCAGCAAAAGCCAGATGGTACCTCCAGTAAGCATTCAGCTCGATTGGCGGGTTTATGCGCTTCGTGTTCCGGCGCGGTGGCTCGTTGGTTGGTCTTTACTGGGCCTAATCTTCGCCTACGGGGCGCTCGGCTATTTCAAATCGAGTATCGGGATCGAGACTATCAAACGCATGTTTACCGGCGTCGTGACCGCCTCCGCGCTCCTGCATTTTTATTACAATGGGTTCATTTGGAAAGTACGGGAAAATCCACTCGACAATCTCTCGGAATCGGTGGCGGCACGGCTGATGTCTCGACGAAAGGGTTTCTTCCGAGTTGGGCCTTGCACGGCGAAATGGGCGGCTGTTTTTGTCATTCCTCTTGGAGCACTCTGGTACAGGGAGGTGCACATCCCTGGGAACCAACTCGAACGCCTCGTCATGATCGTCGCTGATCTTCCGAATAGTCCGCGAGCGCATATCAATTACGCCACCGCTCTGCAAGAAGCTGGTCGGGCCGATCAAGCGGTCGAGGAATTTTCCACGGCGCTACGTTTTAATTCCGATTCCGCCGAGACTCACGTCAGTCTCGCCACCATTCTGATGGCAAAAGGGAACTTCGAGGAGGCGCAGGCCCATTTCGATGACGCGCTCCGGATCGACCCCAACAACGCCGAGTACCACTCCGGTCATGTCTATCTTTTGGAACAACTCGGCCGCATTGAGGAAGCGGCGGCGGAGTGCGAAGCCGCCGTACGTCTGTCTGGCGCCAAAGTCTGCCCAGGCGTGGTATAGCTATGGCGCCTTCCTGGAGAAACATGAGAGGATGGAAGAGGCAATTGCCCAGTATCGGCAGGCTCTGCAGGTTGACCCGCGTTTTGTCGATGCCCATATCGATCTCGCGAGTGCGCTTTTCGCAAACGGCGAGTTGCAGGAAGCAAAGGCACATTACCTGGAGGCGACCCGGCTCGACCCGAAGCTCGCTCAGCCTTATAACTATCTGGGAAAGATTTTTATGAGCGAAGGCAACGCTCCCCAGGCAATCGCGCAATTCGAACAGGCGTTGCACCTTCATCCCGACTTTCCGGAGGCCGAGGAAAACTTGCGCCTGGCCAAGGCAAGCGACCCTCAGCTTCCTTCGCAATCGCCCCAGTAGAATTCTGGCCAGTCCGTGCTCAGGCGTGACTCGCGTTCACCAGCGGGAACGGGGCACCCGAGCGCAAATGACGGTTGGACAGGCCGCGGCATGCTAAGAGCTGGGTGTAGCGGGCGGTGCCTCATTGGAAATATCTAAGACGCAACGCCATTGCTTATCCGGATCCAAACGCCAGACCGATATTCCACGAAGGTGGAGCGTCATTGTACCGCCATTGGGCCCAGGTAGAGTGAGGTCGTCCGTGCCTCGCATGTATGCGAGTTTGCCGTCGGGCGAGAACACAGGTCTTTGCGAGACCCAGTGAATCTTGAATCCCGGCGTATTAAAGCTAGCGGTAACGTAGGAGCGAATCGCCGCCTTGCCCTCGAGCACAGGCTGCCCCGGAAAGATAAGGACGGCGTCCTCAGTCCAATAGGAGACTACCTTCTCAACATCCTTTCCAGCGGTAGCGAGATCCGCCCACTCCGCATCTCGACGCAACAATTTTTCCCCTTCCGTTTTGGAATCGAAATATCGCTCAGAACAACTATCCAGAGCCACTGCGAGAAGAATTAAAGATAAATAACGGGATACTTGCATAACGTTGGTGATATTAATCTAACGAGAACAAGATGCTTACACCCAGTTATTTTGCAAGAGTAGCTGCCTGCTCAGCCATTCGGCCTGGGTCCAGCAGCCGTTGGCCGAGTCTCGCCGCGCTTTTCTTCACGAAAAGCTTCCGGAATAGGCAGTGGCAATAGCATGGAAACCAAAATTAGCACTCCAAAGACGATGAAAAGAACCGGCATCTCGATGTTCGGACGCAACATCCCTGTCTGGCGAAGAATCGAGCAGACGGAACTGATCAGCAGGAACGAACCGATGACAAACGTGAATTTGGTGAAGCCTCTGTTCGCCAAAGCCAGAAGGCCGGCAACGCCCAGTCCGCCAGTCCAGAGCCAATCGACCCCCGGAATGATGTTGAGAGTATTCAGCAGCCAGGCAATTCCCAGCGCGATGACTAGCACCGCGACTATGATCATCCGTCGTGTTGCGCTCATAATTTCTCCTTCACCAAACCAGTTTAAGCTGCTCGGGCCCAGCTTTATTGTAAAGCCGCCGCCAACGGTTCACTCACGAAAGTTTTTCGGGCCACAGCGCCTTTGTTAATTTGCGTCGTATCGTGGCTCCGCGATCCTCCATAAAATCGCGAAGATGACTTGCGCCAAGCTATTTTGTCTCATTTAGGTGTTCGGCGTTTCTGTTCCCCATTCCACGACTCCAACACTCCTATTTCCTGCTTCCCTGCTTCCTTGCTCCTTGCTCTGACTTCGTAGTCAGTGGTAATGTAACAACGTCTTTTACCAGGTTCGCCGCAAAGGGTGTGCCTCGGTATTAAATACGACTTTGTCGAAATCCAAAGTGTCGGACGGAGCGAAGAGGAGATAAAAGTATTTGAAGGTCTCGGCCAGGACGAAGCTTTCCATTTCATCGCGCTTCTCTTTCGTGATTACATCCTGGAGCGCGGCGTAGCCGGCATCTACCCGGCAATATTTCACAAAGTCGTCAAAGATCTTTTCTCCCATCTTCCGGTACTGCGGATCGCGCGTGAAGTGATGCAAATAGTAGGTCGATTCCACGATCTCGGGGCGCAGATGGTAGCCATTGTAAACAATCTGCATCGTCTTGTAATCGATGATCTCTGGTTCGATTCCGTGCAGGTTCCACATCTTGAACGATGAATCCTGGAGTCGTCGCGCCCGCGCGACGTCGCCGGAGTGCGCCAGCACAGCCGGAAAGAAGGCGTCGAGCGCGCCATATTGCGATGCAGTGAGCCTGCCTGTGTTCATGTCGGCGTGGCCGTACCACAATTCGCCACGGACTTCGTCGGCAAGATATTTGTTAACCGCGCTAATACTCGCCCACCACATCTCCTCGCAATCTTTGTCACCGAATAAGAACCAGCATTTCCGGAGATATTCATAGTAGGAATCGATCCCGCCACTGATGTGACTATCTGCGTCCATCCACTCGCCGGTCTCGACGTTGATGGTCGATCCAACAAGACCGATCGATGAGCGGCGCTTGAGTGTTTCTACCAGGGCACGCTTGGCTTTTTCGTAGTAGACCGGTTTACCGGCTAGTTTGCTCAGCGTCCCGAATTCCAGCAACAGCGTCCCCGTCTCGGCCGGGTTCGTTTTCGGATCGCGAACCTGGCCGGTTTTCAGATTCACATAAACGTAAGGAAGTCCGGTCGGCGAATTGAAAACGGGTAACAGCCGGTTGCCCAAATCGTCAGCCAGATCGAGCAGTCGTTTATCATTCGTTAGTTGATAACTCGAGAGCAAGCCACCGAGCAAACGGATGGTGATTTCGAAATTCTTTACGTAAACGTCGCGATCGAACGAAAGATCTTTCACGATGAGTTCTTTCGCCTTCGCGGCTTCCTCATCCAGCTTCATCAGGATGAGCGTGTCCAAGGCATCGACCGGCGTCATGAGAACCGATTGTCCGTACCAATCGTGCGGCGTCTTGCTCAGCGGCTTTAACGCATCATGTCCCCAGGCGTACTTCTCGTAATTAGTCCACGCATGCAGAAACTCAGTCCGAACCCGGTTCGCGACTTCGCGCGATCGGTTACATCCGACGCTGCCGAAAACGATAGCAGCAGCAATAACCCACCCTGCCAGCTTCAAGGAAGTGCAAGCCATCAGCATGTACTTCCCACGAACTCGCCGCGGACCTTGGCATTCCACGTGCGACATGCTCAACTTCTTGCGGCGCGTGAGGTAAACCATCCCGGTGCCTCCAGCCACGGCGATCAGTTCTAAGACAGAGCAAGACGGCGACGTTTGCGCCGGCCAGGAGTTCGCTGTACCCGCCTCTAAGCGGCATGACGTTAGCCTGAGAAAATACGTCACCTCAACACATAAGCTAAGCAAATAGTTAGCTCCAGCCTCGCGGCCGTAAATATGGCTGCCAGATCGCCCTTGGGGACTTGCTCTGGTATCACCTTGAGCTGTGCGCCAGCGGCATTCAAGATCAAGATAGGATTATCATGGATCGCCTGTTGTGCGGCTTCCAAGCTCGCGAGCGCTTCAACAGTGTCGGCAGGCGTCGCCAGTAGCAGAAAGTGGATGTCGAAGGTTTGCGCCTCAAGGCCACCAACAGTTTCCTCGAGGTCAGGCATCCGAGGCATATTTCGCTTTTGTAGATTCGGCACCGCGTACCATGGCCAAACGTATATACCGGTAAGTGCCTTATCAGGTCTTCCAACGGAAACATGCGCACGTGCACGAGTGCAGAGCCAATTGCAAAAGGCATCAAGATGAGACAGGAGAGCCATAATGGAATTTCGCCTAGCGAGACGGAGCTCAGCTACCGCCGGCGAAAGCGAGCATACTTTCGTGGTCTGTGGTCAGTAGTCATGTTGTCGATGTCTTGACCCGGCCAGCGATCCTGTTGGCCTCCTCCCAGAACACCGTTCATGGATTGGAAATGATGGTGTTCTGGTCAAGCGCCAACAACCACTTGCCATTGCGCTTTACTATCAAGTAGGTCTTTATCTGCCTTTCATTCTCGTGCTTCACACCGTCTTCCGGCGTTACGTAACTATCGCTCGTATGAACTGCATCAACCAAGGCGACGTCAGGCGTTACAAAGTGAACCGTCATGTTGTCGATCGTGATTGAGACTCCCTTTAACATGGTCTTGTGAATGGCTCTTACCTCTTTAGGAACTTCATCTCGTCCTCTCGTAATTCCGCCTCCCGGATTGATATGCACCCAGTCATCGGTTGTATATGTAGGTGCGTTCTTAAAATCTCCGTTGTTGTAATCAGCGACGAACGCCTTCACGACTTCTCGCACTAGCTGTTCATCGTCAGCGCCCCAGGCAACCCCAAGCAGACATAGCAAGCCAGCTGCGGACAGAAGAAGCTTCACAATTTTATCCTTTGATGGTCATCACAGAACACCGATGCACGGAAACTTTAACAGGCACGGAGACGCGTTGCCCTCATTCTGTCTGCACTATCTCCATCACCTGTTTCAAAGGCTCCGCGCTAATCTTGCTCGTCCCGGTAAAGGGATGGTCAAGGACATAAATCAAAAACAAAATCATCGTAATCGTTACCGTGAGCGCGGCCGTAATCATGTACTGCGCCTTGATGTTCTTCATTCCGAAGAAAAAGGCGTATGAAACCGTGATTGCCCCGCCAACAAGTAGGACTAACCAGATCACAGGTGGCACGGCGTTGTTTCCCGCAAATATTCTGAGGCGGCGGTACTGAGCGAGATTATTTAGTCGCTTTAGTGATTCGGCGTACAGTTCTTTGTTGGGAATTGATTTCTCGTCCATCCCATAAAACACTGTGATAAGCCTTGCCATCGCTCGGTTGGAATGAAGGCTTATGTTCGCCTGTGCCATTGTTTTCAGCTCATCATTATAAACCGAAGCGGTATAATCTATTAATCCCTGCTGTATTATTTTACTCGCAGGGGCAGGGAATGCTTTCGCGAGGTGAAAAATATCATCGACCTCGTTGGCTTCCATTTGCAGATTTTTGGTGGCGTCGTCATATCCACTCCACGTAACAAACACGACAAAGGCGACGACCACCGCGTAAAGCAACCCGAAGGCATTGAAGATTATGGCCGCTACTTCGTGGTTCTCTTTCAACACCTCAGTCAAATATTTCTTGCGCACAAAACGAAGCCCGGCTAGCGCGGCTGCTGTGGTAATAACCGAGACAATCAGAAATGAGATTGCTGACGGCAAATTAAGTAGAAATTGCATACGTGTCGTAATTTTGGCCTGCAATTTGGGCTCGAACCTCTCGTGGCAGCGAACTCATGACTTCTTTCGTGTCGCGCGCGTAGGGCGCGTGCGCCGCTCATTCTAAAAGCGATCGTCGCGACGCTCCACCGTAATGGTCAGGTTCGGTTTAATGCCGGCTACCGCAGGCAGGACATGATTCAGGACCTGCTCTGCCCACGAATACTTTCGGAGTTGTCTGCAAGACTTTAGGCTTTTGTGAGCGGATTACTTTTCTTCCGGGAAAGCGACCGACCCGGTATCGAGACTGTAATAAGCACCGACCACCTTGAGCTCACCGGAATCAACTTTGGCTTTGAGAACCGGCGCGGATGAACGTAGTGCTTGGACGACATTCTTTACGTTCTCACGCACCGTCGCCTCGAGATCGCCTTTGGCGGTCGCGTCAACCGCTGGCTGGATCGCCGTGACCAGCGACTGGATATGAGCGGGTGCCTCGCCTTTCGCAGCGATCGTTTCCTTTGCAGCCTTGACCGCGCCGCAGCGCTGATGTCCGAGCACCACGATCAGGCGCACGGCCAGATGATCGACCGCGTACTCGATGCTGCCCAGGCTATGATCGTCGATCACGTTGCCGGCCACGCGCAGGACAAATAGATCGCCGAGTCCTTGATCGAATACGATCTCGGGCGGAACACGCGAGTCGGAGCAGCCAAGAACGACAGCAAACGGATGCTGACTTTTCGCCAGCTCCTCGCGCCGCTTTGTCATGTCCGGAAAGATCAGGCTCGCGTTTTCATAGCTGTTGGTTGCCAACCGTGTTCTTTCGTCGATCGACTCATGTGGATGCTGCGGATTGCCTCTGGTGTAGCGCTCATTGCCCTGTTTGAGCCGGGAGATCGCTTCAGTGGGAGGAACGATTGGCTGGTCGGCGTGATCCGGATCGGCGGCGCAGACAAACTGGTTGCTACCAACTACACCAAGCAAAACCAGAAGGAGTGGAATATGTATTTTTGTCATTATGATCTTTCTTTCCTGTTCGTTAAAAATGATTGGATGGTTCTGGAAAATGGCTCAAATGAAAAACAAGATCAGCTACTGCTACCGATAGCGAGCATAAAATGAGAGATCAGAGGACAGAAGTCGGAGGTCAGTATAAACCTGCAATGTCGAGGGACCGGCTTGCCACTTCGTTCGGAGTTGGCTGCGCCTCGGCCAGCTCAGGCCCTTGGGCCTGTCGCAGGTGATGAGCCCTGTCGAATGGATCGAAACAGTGGTAGGCTCGTATTTATTGAGGAAGCTTTGCGGCGAGGACGTCGATCTTCTCGATTGCTGGAGCTTCCGCGAGAAGCTCTCCGGCTTTTGCCATTAATGCAGCCGCGACTTTTCCCGAAAGGTGCGCCTGCCGTCCTGCCTCATCCGGAAAAGCGTCAAAGATCCCGAATGTTATCGGCCCAAGGCGAATTCCGAACCACGCAGTCGTGGCCGGCTCTTCCTGGACGATCGGTAGGCCGCCGCGTAAAAAGCTTTCAACCTCCGCCTCTTTTCCCGGTTTTGCTTCTAACCGAACGAATAATGCTTTTTTGACCATTAGTAACTCCTTCCGATACAATGACATTATTACGGCAGCCCAGGCGCCAGGCAAGCTCTAAAAGCCTAACGAGAGCAAGATCAGCCACCGGCCTCAGGCGGGGCGAGAGCGAGCGTGGATTGCATTGAACGTGTTCTCATAAAGTAAGTCGAGGCATCAGAGCGGCGAGCGAGCCTGCTCGCGAATGCTTTCGGCGTTGGCCGCAGCGCCTGGTTAAACCTTCTCATTGCGATATTACTTGCGCGGAGTGTCGGGCTCCGGCATGGACATTCCACCTTTAATGCGCCAATCGTTTCCGGTCCTGAGCCACACATGCGTGATACGGATGGTATTCGCCGCTCCGTTGCCATCCTTGTCCAGCCACTTAAACGTTATCCAGTAACACGCGACCGCGACGTCCTCAGTAACCTGAATCGCAGCGGGTTTGAATTCACCGGTCTTGAACGCCAGCCCCTTACTGGTTTGCGAGGTAATCCAGTCTGTAATGTGGTCTTTGCGAACGGGTGCGGCACTGACCGACGGCCAGCCCAGAAAGTCCTTGTGCCATAGGCCGGAATAGGCCGACAAATCATTTTCCTGAACGTAGCGCCAATATGCCCGCTCAAGTTCCCAGATGGTTTGCTCATCTTTTGATGCCTGCGATGAAATTGCCACATCAGATGCCAATATGACCCCGGCGATGATGAGCAGGCCAACGAGAGCGGCGGACAAGAAGAAGTGTCGTTTCATCAGAAAGGGGAACGTCTAACGTACGAAGCTCAGCCGCGCCACACCGACGCGTAGCGGCGGCGTGGCGTTGGCAGGCACAAGCCCTATCCCTTCAATATTTTCCAAAGCGAACGCCCGTCCTTGTATTGAATGTCAGCGATGCGCCATCCCATTTTCGTTCGCTGAAGTGCGAAGGTGATCTCTTGGTCGATCCCCATATTCTTAAATCGGGCCGCCACATACCCTGACCCTTTTTTATTAGGGAGCACGACCAGGTTGAAATCCGAGATTTCAAAATCCTGAGCATCGTAGAGGAGGTCGAAGTCGATCTTACCCACTTCGCCTTTTGAGGCCTCTTGGTCTTTAAGATAGAGGTCAAGGAGTGGTTTGTAAAAGTAGTTTGGAAGTCGTTTCTTGCTGGCTGGGTACTGCAACGGGTCGGACTTTCCAGAGTGTTCTTTATACAGCTGGGCAACCAATTCCTTTCCTGTGTCGAGGTTTGATGACCCAGGTTGCGCCGAAGCGAACCTTGCGACCAGCGCCAAAATTGCAACGAGTACAATTAATCGGTTCATATCCCTTGTGCCTAACGAGAGTCGGCGGAATAATTCCCTCTAATCTGCTTGCTTGCGAGGCTACCGCCCGTGCAAGACGGAGTCATACCTCGGCTTTTGCCCGATTCCTCCCACAAAGCAAGCCGAATCAAAGGAATGCTGAATGCTGCGCGCTCTCGTCAGACACCCCGAGCCCAAGGTTGGTCACAGGCAAATCTAATTCTTGATGCCTGAGCCGATAATGCGCGGCGGCAACATAACCACCTCGGTTCGGATGTTGTTCATGCCCGCCAGCAATACCTCTTCGACTGCCTGGCGACTGAATCGGTAATAATCACCGGGAGCATTGTTTGACGCCTTTTACAGCGCAGCCTAGGCTCACGGCACAAAACTTCTTTTTGGAGAAATTGCCATGTTGAAACGATCATTGATTGTCCTGCTGATTTCAGCGTGCGCCTGCGCAATTCTGAGTGCGCAGGAGCTCTCGCCCATTCATCAACCAAGACTAACTCCGCAAAATAGCGGCACCACTAACGGTCTGATCGCGGTCTGGCCGGTGAACCCACAGGTGGTTTGGGCATCCGGTCGCGCCGGTACCTTCACTGTTACCACCGACGGCGGACAGACGTGGAGAGCCGGCGTGGTGCCAGGGGCCGAATTGCTGCAATTCCGCGATGTGCAGGCCTTCAGCGCTAGCGTCGCCTATCTGCTGTCCATTGGAACTTCGGGGGATCCAACAGATTTTCGCATTTACAAGACGGTGGACGGCGGGGCTACCTGGACGATACAGTTCGAGAACCAGAATCCGAACGCTTTCTACGACGGCTTCGCGTTCTGGACGCGGCTGCGGGGCATTGCTCATAGCGACTCGGTGAATGGAGTGTTCCCGGACCTACGCACCACCGACGGAAAGACCTGGCAGGATATCAGTGCCAATATGCCGCCGGCATTGCCGGGCGAATTCTCCTTCGCATCGAGTGGTACCTGCGTCACAACACAAGGTGGGAGGAACGCTTGGATTGCGACGGGCGGCGCGACGATTGCCAGGGTCCTGGCCACCAGAGACGGAGGCAACACCTGGAACGCATATAACACTCCCCTGTTCAGCTCGCCTAGCGGCGGCGCCTTCACCGTCGATTTCCGTGACCCGTTCGATGGCATCGTAGGCGGCGGTGATTTGGACCCCGGCAATCCCAATAGCGCAGACACCGCAACATCGAGCGATGGCGGTCAAACGTGGACTCTTACGAACCCTCCTCCAGTGACCGGAGCCATTTTCGGCCTAAGCTACGTGGGTCAAACTGGTGGCGGTGCCGGAAACCATCTCGGCCGAGCGGTGGTGATCACGGCCAATGACGGAGGCGCGGCCTGGACTCCAGATGAGGGAAATACCTGGTTCGCGTTGCCCGGTGTGACCGGCTACTGGGCGGTAGCTTTTGCCAGTCCCAAAGCCGGATGGCTGGTGGGTACGGATGGTCGCATTCTGAAGATCAGCTTCTAGCGTCCGTCAACGCCCCAACCCGACGCAGCAAGACAGTTCCTACGAATGACGTGTATCCTCGTTCACCACGACGGACACTCCACTGTTCTTAGCGAGCACGGCGTCGACGTCCAAGACGAACCCCGGAATGAAACCCGTATGTTGGGCGCTGCGCCACCAGGTCCCGCCACGCGCCGTCCTGAGCAAGCCGCACAGGAGTGGCCCAGCCGTGGATTCGAAAGTCCCCTTCGGAAAGATACCGCGTTGCGTTCTGTCCCAAATGTGGAAAGCCGCCCAGGCGTATTCGGCCAGCATCTGCTCCAGCCTCAGCTGATCGGCGGCATCCAGGGCGGCGCGCTCTCCGCTAAGGCCAGCGGTCACGAGCTCGGCAATGTCGCGGTTTCCGGCGATTGCCTGACGAATCACTGTCCACTGCGCCATAGTCGAATTGTGCTCGTTGCGCTGGAGCGCGCCCGTGTTGTGTTTGATCTAACCGAGCCGGTAAATGATTCATTGCATCGATGCAGAGAACCGCATCGAAGCTATTGTCATCAAAGGGTAAACGGGCGTTTGCATCCGCTACCGTGAAGCATACTCGGCTAGTCTGATTCGAACTACCCGCCATCCGCGACGCCGTGGTCACGTCCTCCTTATTCGCATCCACTCCAGTGACGCGGCACCCAATTGTCTTGGCCAGGTAGAGAGCCGGACCACCGGAACCTGTGGCAACCTCGAGCAAATGAGATTCAGGCATCAGCCTAAGCCAGGAAACAAAACGATCATATTCATCGACCGTTAGCCAGCTGTTTTGGCCGATGTCGACGCCGAAAGTTTCCTTTCGGATGATCTCAAGAACATGCTCGTTGAATTGGCTGTAGGTATTCCGATAGAGATCGCTGTGTTCTGCCACATAAATCCGTGTTATGGTTCCATTGTTCGCCTAACGAGCTCAAGATCAGCCACCGTTGGCGGAAGCGAGCGTGGATTGCACTGAAGGGGTTGTCATAAAGTGAAGCAACGCATTGGAGCGGCCAACGGTAGGCTGCATCGCCTTGTTATAAGTGTTGGACGGTTATTTTTGTGAGGCTGCCGCTTGTGGTCGAGCGGGCGTCGACTTGGTGCGCCGGTCACGGCAGAAATGGTAGCGGAACTGCCAGGTGTAGGGAAGAGTTTTGGTTGTGACAGAGAGCTGCCGCAGTCCAAGACGCTTCACGATTTGCAGGGCGCGAGAGCAATTCATAGTCCATCCCCGATTAGGAATAAGAGTAAGATTGGGAGGATGGGGAACACGGCGCGAGGCGCCGCGGACTCAGCCGCCGGCGACGACTCGGATGAATTCGATTTTATCGCCCTCGCGAACGGCGCGTGAATTCCATTCTTCGCGATGCAAGGCCAGGCCGTTGTGCTCGATTAACAGCGTTGCGGGGAGCAGGTTTAATTCGCGCACCAGCGCGGCGATCGTTGTCAGGGCCGCGACGGAACGCGATTCACCATTTAAGATAATTGTCATCGCTCCATCAGCGCGGCGTCCCAGTCTTTCCAAACCGGTTCCATCCCGTTACGACGCAAGATCGCGGCGATTTCCTGCGGCGAACGCGGATCACCAATCTCGAATTGACTGGTGGCGATGTCCGGCTCGCTCGGCGAAATTTCCGGCGGCATAATCCGGCCGCGGACGGTGCGATGGACTTTCTCCCGGCCTTGACCGGTGTACCCGCCCGGCTCGGTGTGACTGCCGGCGCTCATCATCGTTATCCCGATCTTGACGAGCAGATCGCGCAACGCAGCCGGCTCACGCGTGCTCAGAACAATCCCGACCTGCGGGAAAGTGACGCGCAAAGCGCAGACCAGGTGAACGAGATCGCGATCGCTCATCGGAAAATGCGGGCGAAATTCGCCGGCCGCTGGACGAAGACGCGGAACACTTACGGTGAGGGAAGATTTCCAGCAGCGTTTAAGCAAATATTCGAGATGCGCGGCCAGCGCGATCGCTTCCTCGCGCCACGGAGCCAGCCCAAAAAGCGCGCCAATTCCAATGCGACGAAAACCGGCGTCGTAGCCTCGCTCGGAACATGCCAGGCGCCAGCCAAAATCCTTTTTTGGTCCGGCCAGATGCAGCTGATCATAAATCGCGCGGTCATATGTTTCCTGGTAAACGACAAGACCTTCCGCGCCCGCTTCAACAATCGGAACGTATTCCTCCGTTTCCATCGGAGCGACTTCGATCGAGATCGATGAAAAATCATCACGCAAAGCGCGGATGCATTCGGCAAGATAATCGCGACTAACGAATTTTGGATGTTCGCCGGCGACGAGAAGGAGTTGTCGAAAACCCGCAGCCGCCAGATGGCGCGCTTCCTTTACCACTTCGTCGACCGAAAGAGTAACGCGCAGAATTGGATTCTCGCGGGAAAATCCGCAGTAACGACAATTGTTGATGCACTCATTGGAAAGATAAAGCGGTGCAAAGAGCCGCATGGTTCGGCCAAAATGCTGGCGGGTGAGCGCGCGTGCCCGCCCGGCCAGACGATCAAGCTCGGCATTGGTTTTGGGCGCAATCAGCGCTGAAAACGAGCGAACCGTCTCGCTTTTTTCCAGCGGCAAATTGTCCAGTATCGGTGCGAAAGCCACGATTATACTTTCCATCCTCGCGGCTGCTTCCGCAAACAATGAACGCGTGGCACAGCCATCTTGGCTGTGGGGCGAGTGGGCATCTTGCCCGCCGCTTGCAGAACTTGGGGCCGAACCGCGACCGAGTGCTCAAGGCGCGATCCAAAAGACCCCGTCACGCCGTCACATCGGAATGGAATCGCGCTTTCAGCGCTGACATTTGGTGTCGTCCGAATTTCTAGGGAGCTGCTGCAAGGCTCACAATGATTGCAGCGGCCTTTGGCGCTAAAAACTGTAGCGCCGTGTGCACCGCCCTTGCGAAAAGGAAACGCCGACAGCACAGGGCGCTGTCGGCGTTCACAATGTTGTTCTTTAACTAAAACGCGAAGGTGACGCCGCTGCGCGCCATGCCAAAGTTATTGTCGGGGCCATTCACCACATTCCAGCTGAAATCACTCATCCAGCCGATATGCGGGGTGAGACGAATCTCGAGACCGGCGCCAACCTGACCGAAACCTCGGGTTTTACCGTCGGTGTGAGTGGCGGGAAAACCAACCGAGACGGCCTTGCTCGTTGATGATGAAAACAAGTTGGTGAAGGAATCGTGCTCCTCGCCGCCGAAGAGCGCGCCGCCACCGCCGTAAAGGTACGGTGAGAAACGGCTGCAATGAATCGGATAGCGCAAGGTCAGCGTTCCCTTAACAGCACCAATAACACGCTCATCATCGCTGAAAACTGGCTGCCCATTAAAGTCGAATCCGTCAAACTGCTGCCGGGTCGATTCCGTCGCCCAACCTTCCAAGCCGACACCAAAGTAGCGATGGAAGAAATATTTGACGTCGATGCCGCCGCCCCAGGCGTGGTCCGATTCAAAATAACGGTCATCTTGCCAGTTATTTGCCGTGAATGCGTACGTCCCCCACAAACTCACGTTCCATTCCGTGTCCCGATACCATTCTGGGCACGGTGGCACCTGCTCGACCTGTTTCATTTCCTTGCCTGAATAAGTTGTAGTTCCGCCATAGGCAGCGGTGATCATCGTTGCGAGGGCACAAATCGTAACGGTAAGCTTTTGCATCAGTTTCTCCTTTTTAGTTCTCCTTTCTCGAAACCAGAAACAGGATCGGGCTATTGTCAAATAATGTATTCGATTGCAGCAGCGGTTGTGCCAAAACGGCACGATCTTATGCTTTCAATTCCGCGCCATTGTTTGCGTCGGTGATGACGAATTTCTCGTGGTGAAAAGTCGGATCGCCGCGGAACATTAATTTACTGGCATAACGACGTTCCAGCTCGATCAACAGCTCCTCATCCTCTTCTTTCAGGCGCTTGAGCACATCGGGATTCAAGATCACGCGAAATTCATGCACCTCTTCCTGATACTTTCGCATCACGGTATTAAGGGTGCGATGCAACTCCACGCTCGTTGTCATCGAGGTTTTGACTACGCCGCGGCCCTGGCAATAGGGACAGTTCTCAAAGATCGAATCGCTCAGGCTTTCCTGCGCCCGCTGCCGGGTCATCTCCATCAAACCGAGAGCGGAAATGGGAAGGACGTGGGTTTTGGCTTTGTCGCGTTTCAGCCGTTCGCGCATTAGTTGGTAAACCAGTTGCTGGTCCTTGCGGCTCTTCATATCGATAAAATCGCCGATGATTAGTCCACCGACGTTGCGGAGCCGCAGTTGGCGCGCGATTTCATCGGCCGCCTCCAGATTGGTTTGCAGGATTGTTTTATCGACATCGCGCGCGCCTTTGTTGCGCCCGGTATTCACGTCGATCGCGACCAGGGCCTCAGTCTCATCAATCACGATGTAGCCGCCGCACTTTAGCCAAACCTGACGATGAAAGGCGTCATCGATTTGTTTTTGGACGCCGAAGGTTTCGAAAATTGGCGATGCGCCATCGTAATAATGCAGCCGGTTGCGGGAGCGCCGGGAAATGTCGCCGATGAGCGTGCCCATTCGATCAAGCGCGGCTCGATCATCGCACACCACCTCATCGATTTCCTCGGTGAGAAAGTCGCGCACGGTGCGTTCGATCAGGTCGGGCTCTTCGAAAACGCGGTGGGGCGCGGGATGATTCGCGATTTCCTGCTCGACCTTGCGCCATTGATCGAGGAGGAAGCGCAAATCGCGAACAAAATAGCGGGCGCGTTGGCCTTCACCGACGGTGCGAATAATCACGCCGATTCCGTCCGGGATATCGAGCTCACGTAAAATTTTTCTCAAACGTTCGCGTTCCTTCGGATCTTCAATCTTGCGCGAGATGCCGCTGCGATCGCTGAATGGCATGAGAACAAGGTAACGCCCGGCGAAACTCAGGTTGGTCGTCACGCGCGGACCCTTGGTTCCGATCGGCCCTTTCGTCACCTGGACGATGACATCCGAACCAACCGGATAAATACTCGGAATATCTTTTGCCGTGATCCGTTTGCGATGGCCGCGCTTACTCGGGCGGTCGATTTCTTCGATTCCACTGTCGAGCGCGGCTGGGATGGCATCCCAAAAATGGAGGAAAGCATTTTTCTCGAAGCCGATGTCGACGAACATCGCCTTCAATCCCATCTCGATATTCTTGACTCTGCCTTTGTAGACCGAGCCAACAATGTTGCGCGAAGTGTTGCGCTCGACGCTATATTCTTCGAGTTGTCCGTTTTCCAAGAGCGCCACGCGGCGCTCCAGCTTTTCTACGCTGACAATCAGCTTGTTCCCCGTCTTGCGCGGGATTCCCAAAAGTTTTCGAACTTTGTCGATCATAAATAAATTGTTGAATTGCGGATGAAGCGCGGCGTTCACTTCGTTCCGGTAAAATCTGCATAATCAAAAACCGCGCGACCGACGCGACGGCGTTGGCGTTGGTGGTGGAATCGCCGCCGGCGGATTGCGATGACCAAATAACCGTTGAAAGAATCCTCGCTTTTCCGGCTGCGGCGTCGCGACCGGAAGAGCGCGGGCCACGCGGGTTTGGCGTGTGCCGACTTTCCCTTCAGCGTCCGGCGCTTGCTCGACGTCGGGATCAGCGCCCGCTGCCGCCATCTGAGTGTCGGCTGTTTGCGAATCATCGCCATGCTCTTCATCTGCGCTCGCATTTGTCTCCGTATCCTTGAAGGTAATGTCTTTTACCATGGCAAACGGATTGGGATGATGAGCTGGCGCGAGCCACGCCACCTGTGGCTCGAAAGTTCCCGCGTCCATCGCCAGGGTGCGGTCGAGAATGCGAGTCGCGATCGGAGCGGCGACGGATCCGCCATGCTCGCCGCCCTGAACCATTGCCACAACAACGTATTTTGGGTGATCGAATGGTGCAAAGCAGCAGAACCAGGCAATGGTATCTTTCTTGCCGTTGGTCGAAGCCTGGGCGGTGCCGGTTTTGCCGGCAACTTCTACGCCCTTCAAACGCGCCCGCCCACCTGTGCCGCCATCCTCATTAACGACTTTCCAAAGTCCGCGCCGCACCATCTCGATTTGTTCCGGTGAAAAATCGAGTCGCAAATCGCTATCGATGCGGGGTTCGGCGGGAACGGCGGGCTTGCCATTTTCATCCAACGCTATCGAGCCGTTCTGATTCAAGATTTTACTAACGAGACGTGGATAGTAGGAAACTCCGCCATTGGCGACAGTGGCGTAGGCCATCGCCATTTGCAGCGGCGAGGCCAGCACATAACCCTGGCCAATCGAAACGTTGGCGGTGTAGGCCTGCGACCAGCGTTCCCGTGGATAATGAATCGCCATCCACTCTGGCCCGGGCATGATTCCGGGTTGCTCGCCCGTGAGATGAATGCCGCTCTCCTTGCCCAGACCGAGCGCGTTGCCAGTCTGGTCGATCGCATCGATTCCAGCCGCGTTTCCGAATTGATAGAAAAACGAGTCGCACGAAACCTTGATCGCATCGCTTAATCCAAGCGTCCCGTGAGCGCCGCCTTTTTCCGCAATCCAGCAATGGAAATAATGTTCGCCGTAAGTTACGCCGCCGCTGCAATTGAAACGTGCGGTGGATAGCTTCCGGCGTAAACCTGCGAGCGAGGTCACGATTTTGAAGGTCGAGCCCGGCGGGAAGGTGCTGATCGCGCGATTGATCAACGGCCTGGCCTCATCCTTCTGCAATGCCGCCCAATCTTTCGCCTTGATGCTGGGAATAAAAGTATTGGGATCGAATGACGGCACCGAAACCATTGCCAGCACGTCGCCGTTATTAGGATCGACCACCACTGCCGCACCGCGCGCGACCGAGCGAATCGCTTCCTCGGCGATCGCCTGGATGCGGGCATCAATGGTCAAGTAGACATTCGCGCCCTGCATCGGCGGATCTTCTCGTAGCACTCCATCAATCACGCCCTTGGCATTGCGCCGCAGATAGCGAACCCCCGGCCGGCCCCTCAAATACTGGTCGAATATTTTCTCGATATTCGATTTCCCATCCACATCGCTCTGGTAAAAAGTGAACTTGCCCGCTTCCTCTTTGTTGGTGTCATCGGGTGGACCGACGTAGCCCAGGAGATGGGCCGCGAGCGCGCCATAGACATAAGAGCGCACCGGCTTGATCGCGATGTCCACTCCAGGCAATCCGACATCGTGCTCAGAAAACTTCGCCATCGTCGGAAAATCAATGTCCTTGATGTAGGTGTAGGGAACTTCCGTGTTGGTGCGATAATGCTTTTGTAATTGGCCGGCGTTGTAATCTCGCGCCAAATCCAGATCGTCGAGGCGTGGGACAATTCCATCATTCACGATTTTGACGATGTCCGGTTCCTTCAAATCTTTCGGCATCCCACTCACCTTTCCCCGATAGGCGGTAAGCGGTGGTTGCCCGTAACGTTGTCGGTAGCCCTTCACCATCTCGGGCAGATAGAAATCGACTTCGTAACTCGCGCGGTTCTGCACCAGGGAAGTGCCATTGCGGTCGCGAATCTCACCGCGAATCGATGGAATTCGCACGGTTGCCTCGGAGCTGCCACGAATCCGAGCGGTCCACTCCGCCCCACGCGCCACCTGCACCCACCAAAGGCGGACAGCCAGCGCACCCAGGCCGAGCAACATCAGCAGCCCGAGAAATTGCAACCGCAAGAGCGGACTAAGTCGTGGCCTGTTCATATGAGTCCTCGCCGTGGAAGATAAGGGTAGGCGGTCGCACGCGCCAGCCAGTGCAACGCCCAAAAAACGAGCGGCGCCATAATCATCGCCAGCAAGCCTGGCCCGCCGATTTGCCACCAGACTTCACGTGAGAAAAAAATGGAGCCACGCCGGAACGAAAGCATTAGATATTGGCCGAGCAACAGAGCCGAGGTGCAAATGCCGCTCATGATACAATGAACTTCCCAGCGCCCACGCGCAAAAAGCGGCCGCAAACCATGCATGATTCCCGCCAAAACGGCGTAGAGAAGTATTGACGAGCCGAAGGAAATTTCAACACGTCCGCCGATGATCTGCGCGGTCAGTGCGTCGAGCAAAAAACCGGCCCAGAAGACCAGCACCAGAAGAAGTGGCAGCGGTAAGGCCATGGCCCCGTAAAAAACCAGAACTGGCGTGATGTAAACATGCGCGTTTGACATCCAATCGAGCGGCGGAATGAAAAATTCCGCCATCTGCGCGACAAAGACGAGAACGATCAAAACACAAAAGAAAATCATTTGCGCCCAACGACGACGAACACGTCCTCCAGTTTCGCTAGATCAACCGCCGGTGTCAGCTGCGCCTGACCATCCAGTTCCCGCACCCGAAATTCTTTGACCGTTCCGAGCAGCAACCCCGGCGGAAACACCCCGCCTACTCCCGAGGTATAAGTTTTCTGGCCGGGCTGCAAATTCGCCTGCTTCGACAGAAAATTCAAATTCAGCAATGGCGCCACACCACCCGCAACCCGCTCCCCCGTGACGATGCCTTGTTCGCGCGTACCTTCGACGTTGGCGGCGACGCGGCAATTTTCATCCGAAACCAGGAGAACAATCGCGATGTTTTCACTTACCGTTGTGGTCTTGCCGACCAATCCTTCATCGGTCACGACCGGCATATCGCTCTCGATCCGATCTTGTTTGCCGCGGTTAATAGTAACAGTGCGCCACCAGGTGGAGGAATCGCGCGTTATGACTTCGGCCGGCACAAGTTTAAACACGGAGCGTTCGCGATAGTTCAGCGCGTGACGCAATCGATTCACTTCGTGCTCGACGTCGCGCAAGGCTTGGTTTGTCGCTTTGAGCGAACGGTTCTCTACCCGCAATGAACTATTTTCCGCTTGAAGATCATCAAGCGATTTCAAGTTACTCCGCACTGAAGTGATTTGCTTTTGCAAACCCGCGCCTGAGCTCAAAAACGGCGCAATCAATTGATAAACGTTCGACTGCAACTTCCGGGTGCCACCAGTCCCCAGACTCAGAAGATACCCCAGCGCCGCCACGAAAAGCACCAGCGCAACAATGCTCGTGCGACTCATCTCAGGCCCGAAGTTCGAACGCCGAACTGAGCGATTGATCCGAAAGCCCGAACTCCGGAATTATTGGCGCCACTGCCGATCGGCAGACGCAACCTGGCGCAAAAATTTAAGTTCATTCAGGCATTTGCCCGTTCCTTCTGCGACCGCGCTTAGCGGATCTTCCGCAACATGGACAGGCAAACCAGTTTCCTCGCTCAAAAGTTTATCGAAACCGCGCAAAAGCGCGCCGCCGCCGGCCAAAACCAGACCTCGATCGACCAAATCGGCCGATAATTCTGGCGGGCAACGTTCCAAGGTGATTCGCACCGAATCGACGATCGTGGAAATCGGTTCCAGCAATGCTTCGCGCACTTCCTGGGAAGTGATTTGCAGAGTTTTCGGCAACCCCGCCACCAGATCCCGCCCTTTCACTTCCACACTTGTTTCCTTGTCAGTGGGATAGGCCGAGCCGATTTTGATTTTGATTTCTTCCGCGGTCCGCTCACCCACCATCAAATTGTAAGCGCGCTTCATATATTGCACGATCGCTTCGTCCAGCTCGTCACCGGCTACGCGCACGCTGCGGCTGAAGACGATGCCGGAGAGCGAAATCAACGCCACTTCCGTCGTGCCACCGCCGATGTCGATGATCATGTTGCCCGCCGGATCCTGTACCGGAAGACCAACTCCAATCGCTGCCGCCATCGGTTCCTCGATCAAATAAACCTCGCGCGCACCGGCGTGAGTGGCCGATTCGCGAACGGCGCGTTTTTCCACTTCCGTAATGCCGGATGGGACCGCAATCACTACCCGCGGCCGTGCCCGCATGCGCCGGCCATGCACTTTGGTGATGAAATGCCGCAGCATTGCCTCGGTCACTTCGAAATCCGCTATCACGCCATCTTTCAACGGCCGCACCGCCACGATGTTTGCCGGCGTTCGCCCGAGCATGCGCTTGGCTTCGTCCCCCACCGCCAACACTTTGTTGGTCCCTGCCTGCACCGCCACCACCGAAGGCTCGCGCAAGACAATTCCCTGGTCCTTGACGTAAACCAGGGTGTTGGCCGTGCCAAGATCGATGCCGATATCGCTGGATAACCAGCCAAAAAGTCCTTCGAACATTTATTTAGGAGAAGTTAGAAATTGACTGCGCTGCAAGTTTCGAGCCAGCGAAAGCCGCACCGGAAAATAAACTCCTGACGTTCAATGCTCCCCACCTGTTTCAACGCCCGAAAACGCGTAGAACCTTGGAACAGAGCTGCCGCCCGTCAAGGGAAAGCTTGCTGCGGCCAAGCTGCGGAGTAATGGAGTGTTGCGGTCATCCCGAGCCAAGTCGAGGGATCCCGTTGCGCCAGCTTTAAGGTATCATGGCGGGATCCCTCGACTTACGCTCGGGATGACTCCATCACTCCATGCATCGGATCCTTATCGCCCCATCCATCCTCGCCGCCGATTTTTCCCGATTGGCCGATGAAGTTCGCTGGGTTGAGGAGGCCGGGGCCGATTGGATTCATTGCGACATCATGGATGGACATTTCGTCGATAACATCTCCTTCGGCCCGGGAATCGTCGCGATTGTTCGCAAGCTCACAAATTTGCCGCTCGACGTCCATCTCATGATCGAGTACGCCGATCATTATCTACCGCGTTTTATCGAGGCCGGAGCAAATTCGATCACGGTCCACGTTGAACCGGAATCGAAACACGACGTTGCCAAAACCTTGGAGCAAATTCGCGGCGGGGGCTGTCGTGCTGGTCTGACCTTAAATCCGGCCACGCCATTTGCCTTGCTGGAGCCATTTCTCAGCCAGCTCGATCTTCTTCTCATCATGACGGTACATCCGGGTTTTGGTGGCCAATC
>Ga0209687_1000171_pt1 | contig 23742 bp, 16 predicted proteins | sample GraSoiAngelo_136_FD_185893 | JGI IMG/M metagenome (GOLD analysis project Ga0209687, IMG submission 185893) | Grasslands soil microbial communities from the Angelo Coastal Reserve, California, USA - 14_0929_09_20cm (SPAdes) (version 2) | ecosystem: Environmental > Terrestrial > Soil > Grasslands ...
GAATAAGCGCGAGCAATCCCAGACTGCCGAGCAAAATCGCGCCCATCCACGAAGGCCAGAGAGCAAAAGCGAGATGCTGAGCCACCGTCTTTTCGTAGGTGATGGAAATGTGATTATCGATGTTCCGGACGATGCGATGAACTTCGGCCACCATCGGTCCGGGGGCGCCGGCGGTGTGGACGAAAACTGTGATCCCGCCATCCGGTAAATCGCGAAATAGGGTGTACAACATCGGCACCGGCGTTTCGCCCAGGGTAACTGCCTTGACGTCGCGAGCGACGCCGATGACTTCGAAGGAACCCTCCCGATTGTAATAACGAAAGCGGCGCCCAATTGCGTCTTCGCCAGGCCAAAATGTCTTCGCCATCGTTTCGCTTATGATTGCGACTTTGGCGGAGTTTTCGCCGGCGTCGTGTTCGGTGAAATTCCGTCCCCGCAAAATCGGAACGCGCATAGTTTCAAAGTAAGCGGGAGTAACGGCGCTAATGTTGGCAATCTTACGATTGCTCTGTGCGTTTTCGTCGCGGCCTTCCGCCACAATGGTACGGCCTTCACCCCCGAAACCGAGAGGCACGAACTGGCCGAGATCGGCACTGCGCACCTGCGGATCGCGCCGCACCTGCTCTACAATGTCGCGAGCAATCTGGCCGCCGCGCTTTTGATCGTAACCGGCAAGCGCGGGATCGATACTAACGATGACTAGATTTTCGGTGCGAAATCCCGGGTCAATTTGTTGCGCGCTGTGAAACGATTTCAAAAACAGCGCCGAGCCAATGAGAAGTAAAAGCGAAACGGCGATCTGCGCGATGACGAGAAGATTGCGCAAGGGCCAACGATGAATGCCGCCTCCCGTGGCGATGGCGCGTTCGCGCCAACCTTGAGTCAAATCCCAGCGCGTCGTTTGCAATGCCGGGGCGAGTCCGAAAATCAAACCGCTCAAAAGCGCGAGCAGCACGGCAAAAATTATCACGCGAAAGTCCGGCTGCGGATCGAGCGAAAGCGGGACGGGCGTAGCTGGCAAAAGCGAAACCAAAACATCGCCCAGCCAGTATGCCAGCACGATTCCGCCAATGCCGCCGATTGAGGCGAGCAAGAGACTTTCGGTAAGTAATTGGCGGATGACTCGACCACGACCGGCGCCGAGTGCCAGACGAATTGCCATCTCGCGCTGTCGGGTGGTTGCGCGTGCCAGCAGTAGATTGGCCACGTTGGCGCACGCAATCAGCAAAATGCTACCGGCGGCAACGAGAAGCAGCACCGAAATATCCTGGCTAGCGTTTTCGTTCCCCGGTCCTCCGATTCCCTGCGATTTCGCCTTTTCCGCTGGAACCAAAACAACCGAGCGCTCCTTGTTCACATCCGGATAAGCTTGCTCGAGCTGATGGGCGACGGTTTGCATTTGTGCCTGCGCCGCGGAAATCGAAACGCCAGGTTTTACTCGCCCGACGAGGCTTAGGAAAAGTGCGCGGCGATTCTTAAACCATTCGTCACCGGAAGGCCGAATCCATCCGTGCATTGCGAGCGGCATCCAAACTTCCGGCGCCACGCCGATATCGACGCCAGTAAATCCTGGCGGCGCCACCCCGATAATGGTGAAGGCACGACCATTTAACGCAATTGTGTTGCCAATGACGTAATGATCACCCCCGAGTCTTTTCCAAAATCTGTAGCTAAGAACGGCGACGGGATGTCCGTTTGGCGCGGTGTCTTCCTCCGGCAAAAATCCGCGACCGAGAAATGGCTTCAGCTCCAGCAAGTCGAAATAATTTCCGCTGACCAATTGGCCAAGCACATTGGAAGTTTCGCCGCCCCGCGTCATCCCGACGCCGGCAAAACTGTAGGCGGCCATTCCACTGAAGACACTGTTCTGCTTCTGGTAGTCGAGAAAATTAAGATAGGAATTCGCCGAGCGTCCGACGAAATGAGTATCGGTAGTGAAGACTTGTACTACTCGATCAGCATGTCCGATTGGGAGCGGACGAAGGAGTAAGGTGTTAACGATCCCCAGGATGGTAGTGTTCACACCAATACCAAGCGCGATGGCGACAAAAGCCACCGCAAAGAATCCCGGGCTCCTGATTAATGTCCGAATCGCGTAACGAAGATCTCGCCAGATCACCAAATCACCTCCGAAATGTGGATATTTCCCTCGCTGGCACGAAAGCTCAGCCTTGCTACCGGAGTATCGCCGATCACCTCATTGATCTCTGAAGCATCACCACGTTTGCGAGTTTCCATTGGACTAAAATCGCTCGAGACGTGCCCTTCCCTGGCGACGGCATGCAATTGAAAGGTTGCGTCCGTCGGAAGACGCGCCAGCACGTTTCCATCGTCGATCTCTGCCTCGATCGCGAAGGGGCGGGCGTCCATCCAATCAAAAAAAAAATTGAGCCCGCCCCGGATGACATGAATGGTTTGATCGCAAAAACAATTGTGGATAGCCAGCTGACCGCGGCCGAGACTGGCTGCGATGGATGCGCCACGCATTCCATCAATCACAAGCTCGCCATTCGGCATTTCCACGCGCGCTATCCGCGCGGTTTGCGGGATGTTAATAGTATATTCCACCGTTCCGGAGCGATCGGAAAAGCGGTGACGCGGCGTCGGTGGCGGCGTGGTTTCAATATTAACGGCGTCGGGTCGCGCATCGACCCGAATAACGATTGCGTTCAAACGCTCCAGTGAAAACGCCTTTTTGGTCGCGACGATTTTTACTTCGCGACTATCGCTCCCGAAGATTTCAACCGTTCCATCGATCGCGCGCAACGAAAACGTGCCCGCAGGATCAAGCGGAAACCTTCTCTCAACCACATCTTCGAGCACCTCGCCGGCACCGATTGAGTTTGCGAAAAGCGCGCCGGCGAATGCGGAGAGTACTGTCAACGCGATCTTATTCATAACGCGGCGTAAGTTTTAAGATAGCGCACCGGGATATCTCCCAGCCTTCGTCCCGCGATCGCGGGACTACGGCGAGGCAAACGACTATGTTCGACATGACTAAACGATCCAGCCGTCGCGCAGCTGCACGATTCGTTTCCCGTAGGACGCATTTTTCTCCGAATGCGTCACCTGAACGATTGTCATCCCTTCTTCATTCAACTTGCGAAACAGCTCCATGATTTCCTCGCCCTGGCTCGAGTGCAGATTGCCAGTTGGCTCATCCGCCAGCAGCAGTTTGGGCGAGGCAATGATGGCGCGGGCTACCCCGACGAGTTGTTGCTGGCCGCCGGAGAGCTGACGCGGATACAAATCTTTTTTGCCGACAATCTGAAAACGATCGAGGGCGTCGGCCACGAGCGCGGCGCGTTCGCTCTTACTATAATGCCGATACGAAAGTGGAATATCGAGGTTCTCGTAAACCGTCAGATCATCGAGCAAATGATATTGCTGGAAAACGAATCCGACCTGCTCATTTCGCAACGTGGCGCGCTCTTTCGATTTCAAATGATGCACCGCGGTTTCATCCAAAAAAAATTCGCCGGTCCATCCGTGATCGTGCATGCCGAGAATGTGCAGGAGAGTCGACTTGCCCGCGCCCGATGGTCCCATCACAGAAACAAAATCGCCGGCGGCAATATCAAGATCGATGTCGCGCAAGACGTAAAACATTTGGCCGCGTCCGAGCGGATAGGATCGTTCGATGTTGTGCAGCCGGATCATGCGGTGTGAGCGAGTGCGAGCATGGGATCGGTCCGAATGACACGAGAGGTTGGAATGTAGCTGGCGATTAAGGCGATCGCGCCAAGCACGACAGTCACGAAACCAAACGTGGTCAGATCATGTGGGCAAACGCGATACAGCATTGCGGCGAGCAAATGCGTCGTCGCAAATGCAAATGCCAGGCCTATAAGCGTACCCGTCAAAATTAATTTGGCGGCGTGACCGACGACCAGGCGCACGATATCGCGCCGTTGAGCCCCCAGGGCCATGCGGACACCGAGTTCGTGCGTTCGCTGCACGACCAGGAATGACATGACCCCGTAAATCCCGATCGAGGCCAGTGCGAGCGCAATCGCCGCGAACAATCCCAGCAACCAAATGGACAGTCGCCGCGGCGCAACCGAGTCGGCGACTACTTGCTCAAGGGTACGAACGTGGGCGATTGGCTGGGCCGGATCGATCTGGCGCAGCGCACTGCGAATTGCCGAAATCAAACTGGTCGCATCTTGCGAGCTGCGCACGACCAAGGCAGCCTGGTTGTTCGGCGTTTGCGTGATCGGCACGTAATACTCCGGCAACGGATCGTAATCCAAACCGCGATGCCGTACGTTTCCAACAATGCCGATGATCGTCGCCCACTTCTCCCTTGCGGCCGACGCGCCAATATTGATTCGTTTTCCAATGGCGTCTTCGTTCGGCCAATAACGTTTCGCTAAAGCGGCGTTGATGATTGTAACCGGCGGCGCATCGGAATTATCCGATTCGCTGAATTGCCGGCCGCGGAGCAGTGAAATTTCCATCGCCTCAAAAAATCCGGGCGAAACTTGCCGGAATTCTTCATCCGGGCTCGGGTTGTTGTAGTCGGACGTGCGCCCCTCAATACCGAAGGAAGAATCGCTGTTCGTTCCGCTCATCGGCAGAATGTTGGTGAAACCGGCGTGTTTGATTCCAAGAATGGAGGCGATTCGTTTCTGCGCTTCGTTATAAAAACGTGCCTGGCTTGCGTTGTCGGTATAGGTCAACGCCGGCAGCGAAATCTCCATCGTCAGGACGTTGCGCGGATTAAATCCGGCATCCACATTTTGCAGTTGCACAAAGCTCTTGATTAAAAGGCCGGCGCTGGTGAGCAGGACGAGCGCGAGCGCGACCTCGGCAATGACAAGTGCCTGCCGCAAACGATTGCGTCGCGCGCCTGAGCTCAAACCGCGGCCACCTTCCTTTAGCGTTTCGGTCAGGTTCGGATCGCCGCTAACTAATCCTGGAACCAAACCAAAAACAATTCCGGTCCCGACCGCAATGACGAAGGTTGCGATCAAAACATGCCAATCGAGATTGACTTCACTCAGACGCGGGACGGTTTGAGTACCTATGCGCTTGAGCAGATCGAGTCCCCAGATTCCGAGGAGAACTCCGGCGATCCCGCCGCAAAGGGAGAGAAGAACGCTTTCGACCAGAACCTGGCCAAGCAGACGCCATCGCCCCGCCCCAAGAGCAACGCGAATTCCCATTTCACGCTCTCGTGCGGCAGCGCGCGCCAGCATCATCGTGGTCAAATTGGCGCACGCGATCAGGAGCACCAAAAAAACGGCCGCCAGCAAAATCAGCAGCAACGGTTTCATTGGCCCAAGCACTACTTCGTTAAGCGGAAAGGCAGTGATTCCGAAGCTGTCGTTTTGCGGATAATTATCCGGATAATTCTTTCGCATCGTTGCCGTCACGGGATCGAGCTCGGCCTGCGCTTGTTTTGCGGAAACATCTTGAGCAAGACGCGCGACAATAGCGTAGCCGCGTGAGTAACGAATTTTCATTTCCTGCGCGGTGAAAGCCAGCGGCTGCCAGACATCGGCCCGTTCGCCGAACTGCGCGCCTTGAATTCCAAAAAGTGGAATCGGAAATTCGAAACTCGCCGGCATCACCCCGACGATGGTGAAGCCGCGACCGTTTGCGACAATCTTACTTCCGATAATTTGCGGGTCGCCATCGAATCGACGCTTCCACAGTCGTTCACTGATGATAAGGACGTCGTCGTGTCCAGGCGTGCAATCGGCCGCCTCGAACGCGCGCCCGCGAATCGGCGCCACCCCGAGAACATTGAAAAGATCCGCCGAACCGACCGCACCGAAAATGCGTTCGGGACGATCACCGCCCGCAAAATTGAACGTGCCTGGCTGAAACACCGCCATCTTTTCCAAAGTGCGGCAGTTCGTTTGATAATCGACGAATTCGGGCGCGGAAACGGGGATGGCGTCGAGGTGTTGCGCGCGAAAGTGCTCGAGCATCAAAACCATGCGGGCCGGATCGCGATACGGCAGCGGGCGAATCAGCAGCGCATTAACAAGACTTAGGACAGCAGTGTTGGCGCCGATGCCAAGGGCAATTGCGATGACGCCGACGGCGGTGAAGGCTGGGTTCTTCAACAGCAACCGAAAAGCAAATCGCAGATCATTTAGCATCGTAGTTCCTCATTCGTAACGCAGCGCTTCCGCCGGATCGAGCTGGGTGGCGGTGCGGGCGGGCAGATAACAGGCAAGTAAGCCGGTCAGCCCAAGAAGAAGAGAGATGAAACTGAAGGTAGCAGCGTCTGTCGCGCTTAGCTCGAAAAGCAAACTAACCAGCAACCGTGTCGTGCTCCAAGCCAGAATTAATCCAATCGCGACGCCTAACAAAGTCAGCTTCATGCCGTGGCCCATAATCAGCCCAAGGATATGTTTCGGTTGTGCGCCAAGCGCCACCCGTAACCCGATTTCACCCGTCCGATGGCTCACTGAGTAGGCCATGACACCGTAGAGCCCGATGGATGCGAGCAATAATCCCGTGACCGCGAGCGTTCCCATCAAAATCGCGCCAAAACGTTCGGTCACGAGAACGCCACTGAGATTCGCGTTCATCGTCATGATGTTTGAGATTGGCTGATCAGGATCGATGCTACGAATAATGTCGCGAACTGCTCCGATCAAGGATGTGGGATCGGCTCTCGCGCGGACGACTAGATTAACCGGAAAATTGTTTTCGACCTGCGCGTAGGGCACGTACCAAACCGGGCGATTGATACGGTAATTGAACAGATCCTCTTTTACGTCTTTGACGACGCCGACCACGGTGATCCATGGAAAGGTTCGTCCGGCACGAACGCGCCGCACTCGTTTGCCAATGGCGTCTTCTCCCGGCCACGCTTGCCGCGCGAATTCCTGACTAACGACAACGACGGGCAGACTTTCAGCGCGATCGTTTTTGTCGATCAACCGTCCCTTGAGCAATGTAACACCAAGCGTTTCGAGGTAGTCCGGGCTAACAACGCGATGCGAAGTAATTGGAACCTCATTTGGGTTCGCCGGCGGCCGCCCCTCGACATTAAAGATTGCGTCGATCGCAATTTCTCGCTCAAGCGGAATGTTTGTTGTGGTTCCGGCTGCGATTACCCCAGGCAGATTACGGATGCGCTCGAGCACTCGATCGCTCAACGCGACCCGGGTGCGATATTGCGAGTATTTCGAATCCGGCAGGACCATTTTCAGGGTCAGGAGATCGTCGGGCTTGAATCCAAGGTCGACGTATTGCAGCCGATGGAAACTTCGTACCATCAGTCCACCGCAAACGAGTAACGTCAGCGCGATAGCGATCTCGGTCACAATCAATGCATTGAACCAGCGCCGGCTGGACACGGTGCCGCCAGTGCGTTGGTCGCCCTCTTTAATACGCGGCATCAGCTCATCTGCGCCGGCGCCTTTCAGCGCAGGGAGTAGTCCAAATATGACACCGGTGAGTAGAGTAATAAACAGTGCGAAGACCAGCACGCGTTGGTCGAGCTCGAAGTTGTGAAAAAACGTGGCGAAAGAAATGCCGCGAATCGGATTGAGCGCAGCCAGAATCGGTAGCAGCCAATTCGCGAGAATCAATCCAGCGGCGCCGCCAAGCAACGCCAGCAGCATGCTTTCGGTAAGAAGTTGCCTGACGAGACGCCACCGACCAGCGCCGAGCGCACGACGGAGGGCGAGCTCGCGCTCACGGGAGATGCCGCGCGCCAATTGCAGATTCGCCACGTTCGCGCAACAGATGAGCAAGAGGAACCCGACTCCCGCCATGAGGGTAAACAATGCTCTGCGCACGTGGCCCTCCAGATCGCCCAGCAGTTCCTGACGGAGCGAGATCACTTTCACGCTCCAGCCCCGGCGGAAATCAGGATATTCCTGCTCCAGTTGATGATCGATCGCTTTCAATTCCGCATCTGCCTGCTCTACACTGACGCCCGGTCTTAGGCGGGCGACGATTTCGTTGTTCGTCGCTGCGCGATCAGTTAACGGCAGGTTGTCGATTTTGACCTGGAGCGGTATCCAAATTTCGGCGGCAGCGGGCAGATCGAATCCAGGCGGCATTACGCCGAGAATGTTGTAACTGCGCCCGTCGAGATTCAGCGATTGACCAAGGGCGGCGGGGCTCCCCGCAAAACGCCTTTGCCAAAGCCCATAGCTAATAAGCGCTAGTGGAGAACCACCCGCCTGATCTTCTTGGGCGGAAAATATACGACCGACCACCGGTTTGACCCCCAAAGTCGTTAGATAATCCGCCATCACAGTGGCGCCGCGCACATGTTCCGGTTCGCCTTGGCCGAGCAAATTGAAAGAACGTTGTGTGGCCACTCCGCTGCTAACGAAAGAGTGACTTCGATCTCGGTAGGCGGCGTACTCCAGAAATGACGATCCAAAAGGATCGAATCCTTCCCGCAACGCGATACTGAAGACTAACCGGTCGATATCTTTGACCGGTAATGGACGAAGCAGAAGCGTGTTGATGGCGCTGAAGATGGCGGTGTTCGCACCAATGCTGAGAGCGAGTGCTACAATTGCGACCATGCTTAGCGCAGGCCGTTTAAGTAAAATGCGCGCGCCGTAACGGAGATCGTTCCACAAGGTTTGCATTGTCAACTTATTCGTAACGCAGCGCTTCCACTGGATCGAGCTGGGTGGCGGTGCGTGCGGGCAGATAGCACGCCAGCAATCCAACAATTAATAAAACAGCTGAGACGATTCCGAAGCTGAGGGGATCGTGCACAGAAACGCCTTCCAGGTTTCCTTGCAAAAGTCTCGTTAGGAAAAAGGCAAAGATGACGCCGATGGCGAGACCAAGCGCAATCAGACGAATACCATGACCCGTGACAAGTCGCAAAACATCCGCAGCCTGGGCCCCAAGCGCCATCCGCACCCCGATTTCCTGGGTGCGCTGACGAACGGAATAAGCCATCACGCCATACAATCCGATGGCGGCAAGAAAAAGGGCGAGCCCCGCGAAGACAGTAAAGAGCGTTCCGAAAAACCTGCGTTCCCAGAACGATTCCATCACCACCTGATCCATCGTTTTCACTTTGTAGATCGGAATTTCCTTGTTTACCGCCAGGACCGCGGTTCGCGCAAGATTGGCAAACGCTGTCAAATCGGTTTTTGTCCGCAGCATCACCGACATGAACCAATCCGGGTTCTGATATTGCGCGACGTAAACGCAGGGGAACTCGCGCCGCTCCGTCAGCCGATCATATATGACGTTGTGCACGATTCCGACAATCGTCCCCCACTTCGGCAGCTCACCCAGTTTTTCAAGAAGGGCCAGTTGATGGCCAATTGGATCGATATTCGGGAACCATTTGCGCGCGGCTGCGTCATCGATCAGAACCACACGTTGACCATCTTTGTTATCAGCAACCGTAAAATCGCGCCCGCGCAAGAGAGGAATGTGACAGGTGGCGAGATAACCAGGCGTGATGGAAAGGCCGTGCGCCAGTCGCGCATTCTGTAATTGCTGCGGTTCAGGTTCACCTTCGAGAATGAGCGCACTCACTCCAATGTTTCCCGACGCTGGAAGCGACGTGGTCGCCGCGGATGATTCCACTCCGGGAATGGCGGCGACCTGCGGCATCAAAGCAGTAAAAAATCGGCCCGCGTCTTCCTGTTTGAATTGGCTCGGCGGCAGACCAACCCGGAAGGTCAAAGTGTGCGATGGATCAATTCCGATATCGGTCGCCTGAAGTTTCAGAAAACTACGCAGCATCAATCCTGCCCCTACTAGTAAGACGAGGGCAAGGGCCACTTCCGCTACGACCAAACCGTTACGGACACGCTGGCCTTTGCCGCCGCCAATTCCGCTGCGGCCGCCTTCCTTGATGGCATCGACCAGTTGCGGACGCGACGCTTGCAGCGCCGGGAATAATCCGAACAATACTGCCGAATCGACGCCGAGCCCGAGCGCAAAGGTGAAAACGCGCCAGTCGAAATCGAAGCGAATCCAGTACGGCAGCTCGACCGGAATAGCGCGCATAACGAGATCGATTCCCCAGATGGCGAGAAGCAAACCGAGCGCGCTACCAACGATGCCGAGCACCAGGCTTTCGCTCAGTAGTTGCCGAACAATAACGCGACGGCCGGCGCCTAGGGCGAGACGAATTCCAATTTCACGCGCGCGTGAAGCTCCCCGAGCGAGGAGCAGATTGGCCACGTTTGAACACGCGATCAAATGCACGAAAAGCACGGCACCCATCAGGAGCAGCGTCAAAGTTTTTGCGTCTTTCACTGCTTCCTCGCGGAAAAATTTCACCCGCACACTTCCGCCGGTATTCGTCTGGGGATGATCAGCCGCGATGCGCGCGGCAATCGCTTGCAATTCAGCGCGCACTTGTTCAATCGAGACCCCACGCTTCATCTTCGCGAAACATGCGAAGTTAAAATTGCCGCGCGGATTCTCCTTCTCCTCGAGTTGCAGCGGCATCCACAAATCGGACGCCTCCGGAAAACGCCAACCTTTCGGCATCACCCCGACAACAGTGACGCGCTTGCCGTTTACGGTAACAACGCGGCCAATAATGTTGGCATCGGACCCGAAATGATTTTGCCAAATCTCGTAGCCAAGCAAAGCCACCGGTGTCGCACCCTTTTGATCTTCGTCGGCGCGAAAGGTTCGGCCGAGCACGGGCTTGACCCCGAGAAACGAAAATGCGTCCGCCGTAATGAACGCGCCCAGATAGCGATCCGGCTTTTCGCCGTCGCTTAGAATTATCGTCGCGGTGCTGGTCGTGCCAAAGCCTTCGAGCGTCGTAGCCTGTTGCTTGAAATCCAAATAATCCGGATAAGAAACGCCGGCGTCGTGATCGCTGCTGACTTTGGGAAAATATTCGCTGACGTAGAGAACGCGGCTCTGATCCTGAATGTAAGGCCAGGGCTTAAGGAGGAGCGCGTTAATTACCGAAAACGTCGTAGTGGACGCGCCGATGCCGAGCGCAAGCGCCAACCCTGCAATGATGGTGAACGCCGGTGTTTTGACCAGCATCCGCGCGCCGAAACGAAGATCGTTCCACATGGCGGCGCGCCCCAGCTATGCCGCGATGCGATTGTCTTCCACCACGCGACCGTCGAACAAATGCACGGTGCGGTCCGCATGCTGCGCGAAGCGCGCGTCGTGTGTTACCATGCAAATGGTCGCGCCGCTGGCGTGCAATTCCTTCAACAGATCCATTACCGCTTCGCCATTGCGCGAATCGAGATTTCCGGTCGGCTCATCCGCGAGCAAGATCGCGGGTTTACCAGCGAGCGCGCGCGCGACCGCGACACGCTGTTGCTGTCCACCGCTGAGCTGACTCGGCAAATGTTTGGCCCGATGGCCCATCCCGACCCGCTCCAGCGCCTGCGTAACCGCGCTCTTGCGATCGCCCGCGCTCATCCCGCGATAAGTCAGCGGCAGCTCCACATTTTCGTAAACGGTGAGATCGCCGATCAAATTGAAGCTTTGGAAAATGAAACCGATCTCGCGATTACGAATACGGGCGCGCTCCGGGAATGAAAGATTGGCGACTTCCGACCCTTTCAGCGCATAACTTCCGCCGCTCGGGGTATCGAGCAGGCCGAGGATCGAGAGCAATGTTGACTTTCCGCAACCTGAAGGTCCGGCGATGGAAACGTATTCGCCATCACGAATATCGAGGTGAATGCCGGAAAGCGCGTGGGTTTCCACTTCGTCAGTGAGAAACACTTTCGTCACGTCGTGTAAATGAATGAGAGGCTTGGATCCGTTGTTCATGATTTTGATTTGTGATTGCTGATTTCTGAATGCTGATTCAATTCAACCGAATTCGTTCGTGGGCGTCCCACGCGCTGGTATCAGAGAGAATGACCTGGTCGCCTGGTTGCAGACCATTGACGATTTCAATCGAGTTAACCGAGCTGCGGCCTAGTTTGACCGGCGTCCGCACGGCTTCGCTGCTTCCGGAAACAAGTTTGAAAATGCCGACGGTGTTGTTTTCCTGACCAAACGCAGGTCGGCCGACATAAATGACATCATCCAAACGCTCCAGCTCGATCGTACCATCAATCGTTAGGTCCGGGCGCGCCCCACGCGGCAGTTCACCGTCAATCTGCGCATCCACTTTCACCGTTCCCTGCTCGACCGCAGGATCAACCCGCGTGACATGTCCTGCAGCCACACCGTTGCGGGTGTCGATGGTAGCTTTCTCGCCAATTTGAATATCTTTCGCCTGGGTTTCGGCGATTTTAATTTCCGCTTTCAACTTCGTTGGGTCGGCCACGCGTGCCAGATTGTCACCGATCTTCACCCGCTGCCCGACATCCACCGGCAACTGTTGCAGGACGCCGTTCATTCCTGCTTTCACGTGCAACGCTTCTACTTGATCGAGTTTTAACTGCGCGGCCGCTTTCACCTGATCCACTTCAGCCTGCTTCGATGCCAATTGCGGTTCGATCGAATCGCGCGCAAAATTCAGACGCTTTTGTTCAATCGCGTCCCGGTTCGCGAGCTCCGCTGCTTTTACTTGCGCGGTCTTGTATTGCAGCTCGGCGACCAAACCGTTTTTCTTCAGCTGTTCGTTCGTTTCACTTTCCATCCGCGCCTGCTCTAATTCCGAATGCACCCGCGCAGTGGTTGATTCCTGATCGAGCAAATCACGTTGCAGCTTCGCCTGAAGCGTCGTGAACTCCGCTTCCGCCGCTTTCAATTTCGATTCGGCATCGTGCGCAGCTTGCTCCAACTCCGGACTCGATAATTCCAAAATCACCGTGTCCCCCTTCACCTGTGTCCCAGGACGAACGACAATTTTTTCCACCCGGCCTTCAGTGTTTGCCGGAATCCAGCGAATCTCTTCCGGCACGAGCGTGCCGAGACCGCGCACTTCGCGCACCATCGGACCGCGTTTCACGGTATCGATCCATACCGTTGAGCGATCGACACTCGGGACCGCCGGTTTCAAATGCGACAGTGCGACCGTGATTACGATCAACGCCAGCGCGCCGCCGGACGCGAACAAGATCCGGCGGCGACGTTTCTGTTTGGCAATGTGCGGGCGCGCGATGTCCATCCCTGAGCTTACCGGCGAAAATCCAGCCGGTCGCACAATTGTCTCTTCCGCGTGCGCCTCCGATTTCTGTCGCATCATCTCCAACTTAAAGATTGCCAATTGCGCGCAGAAAATCTGCGAGCGCATACATATTGTTCAAAATTGGAATCGCCGCCGTGATAATGATCGCGACGAAGGCGACCGCTTCGACGCGGAACTCGTTGCGCGCTTCATTTCGAAAATATTCGCCGCTGATATTCCGGAACGATGAGAATCTAGGCCGCAGGCAGCCGCCCCGATAGCTCGGCAGCGCTACGGTGTGATAATTGCAATCGATGGAGGGAAACGCGTTTTTCCGCGCAACGTCCGCTCGCTTGCCCAAGTTGTTTTGTTCAACTGTCGGTTTCATTTCTTTTTCCTTTCCCTTGAGATGCGCCTCGCATCGGCCTTGGATTCAAAAAATAAATCGTGTCCCGGTCCGCTATTGCAATGCCCGTGCCAGCCAGCCATCGAGAGTGACAAGTGACTAATGATTAGCGACTTACCGTTGTCGATCCAGCGAGGAGGGCATCCGCCTGGATCCGCTTGTGGGAAAATGCCGTCCCGATTCTGGAACTCATTTTGCCCGTCGTCCCGAGCGAAAGCCGAGGGATGCCGTTGCGCAAGCTTAAAGGTAACTTCCTCGCGTTCCCTCGGCTTTCCCTCGGGATGACGCTATCTCGGCAAGCGCAACAACGCTTCCGCCCCGGGCGCGCCCACGCGATTCGCCAGCGTCAACGTTCCGCCGTGTGCTTCCGCAATTTGACGCGAAAGAGCCAGACCAATTCCAGACCCGCCGGGTTTGGTTGTGAAAAACGGAACGAACAAATTTGTTGGATTCATGATCCCTTCGCCCTCATCGCGCACAAAAATTTCCACGCCTTCCTCCACCTCTTTCCAGCCGATGGCGACTGCGCCGCGAGTTGGGAGCGACGCTTCGGCGGCGTTATGCAGCAAATTAATCAGCGCTTGTTCCACTTGCCCCGCATCGGCATGAATCGAAATCGCCGAGCCACCCTGCCTTTGCACCGGTAATCGCGTTTCCAAATTCGCCGCCCGATTTACGACTTCGCCAATATCCATCTGTTCCTTTAGCGGTGGCGGCAGTCGGGCCAGGCGCGCGTACGCCTCCATGAAACGACTAAGCGCGTCTGCCCGGGTCGCGATTACGTTCAACCCGCTGCGCGCATCTTCGTGCCAATCGGTCGGGAGCGGATCGCGTCGCAACAAGTTTTCCAAACTTCCAGCAACCGATTTAATTGGCGCGAGGGAATTATTTAACTCGTGACCCAGAACGCGGACCAATCGTTGCCACGCAATCCGCTCTTCCTCCCGCAGAGTGCGGCTCAGATCCGTGAGCACGAGTAACTCATTAGGCAACCCGTGCTCGCGAAAAGTGCTGCGCCGCACGCCCCAGCGTCCGGTTGCGCCCGGAAAGGCGAGCGTGAGCGGCGCGTCCTCATTCGCCTCCAGACAGATATCCAGGCGAAGTTCGCGCGCCGTTCGGCCAAGCAATTTGTCCATCGGTTTCTTCAATAAATTTTCGCCGGCCCGATTAACGAGACGTAGCTTGCGTTCCGGATCAAAGGTGAAGACAGCAACATCGATCTCGGCCATGATCGTGCGCAAAAGTGCGCTGGCCTCGAAAGCGCCCAGACGTTGCACGCGTAAGGTTTCGCCCAGTTCGTTGACCTCGAGCAACGCTTCGCCCAGGGCATCGTTCTCGCGCGCACCCCGGGCCCGGATCGAGTAATCGCCTTCGCGTAAAGCTGCGAGCAAGTTCGTGACTGTTTGCCAGGGCCGGATGGCGTGCTCCCGCAGGCTCACGATATAACCAAACGCGAATCCAGCGATCACGAGCGTGAGGGTCCATTGTACTTTCGCGCTGTAGTCACCGAACCAAAGTAAAGAGAGCGCGACCAACGCTGCCGGCGCCACCGCGCCTATGGTCAACCAGGTGAGGCGATCTTCGTGCGAAATCCGACGCCGCGCTTTGCGACGCGCATTCATGCGCGATGCAATCCACTTTTCACGGTGGTGGCACGAGTGTCGCCTGCAACCATCCCGCAGCCGACACGGCTGCCCCTACAGTCACAGACCATATTGCTGCAACCGCCGATAAAATGCGCTGCGACTCAATCCCAGCGCTTCCGCCGCCTGCCTGGCATTTCCGCCGGCGCGAGCCAGCGCCTTCTTAATCAGGTACGCTTCGACTTCCTCCAGACTCATCTCTTCCAATCCACGCGCATCGCCGCCTCCAGTGGAAAGTCCGAGATCTCGCGCCTTAATTTGCGAGCCGGTCGACATCAACACGGCGCGTTCGATCACGTGATCCAGCTCGCGCACATTTCCCGGGAACGGATGCGACATTAAACGTTCGCGTGCGGTTTCATCAAAGCCGCCGAGTTCTTTTCGGTAACGTTTGGCGTGCATGCGCAAGAAATTGGTCGCCAGCGGCATGATGTCCTCTTTCCGATCGCGCAAAGCCGGCAAACCGATCTCGATTGTGTTCAGACGAAAGAGCAGATCCTGCCGGAACCTTCCGGCCGCGACTTCATCGTGCAGGTTCGAGTTCGTCGCCGAAATGATGCGTACATTTGCGTGCAGAGTTTTCGAAGAACCAACGCGTTCGAACTCACCGGTCTCGATCACACGCAAAAGTTTTGCCTGCAAATTGAGGGGAATGTTTGCGATCTCATCCATGAAAAGCGTGCTCTCGTCCGCGAGCTCGAATCGGCCGGCGCGATCCGTTTTCGCGTCGGTGAAGGCCCCCTTGACGTGACCAAACAATTCGCTCTCAAAAATCGTTTCTGATAGTCCGCCCATGTTTACCGTGATCATGCTGTGCGATGCGCGTGGTGAGAGGGCGTGCAGCGCTTGCGCGATCAATCCTTTGCCCGTCCCGTTTTCACCGGTGATCAAAATGTTCGCGTCTGACGGCGCCACCCGCGAAATCATTTCCAAGACCGGACGCATCGCGGGCGATTCCGCGATTAAATTTGGCGCACCGCCACGGAGAAGTTGATTGGCTGCTTCCAGTTTGCGTCCTTTGCGCAATGCTCCCGCCAGCTCGATCTGCGTGCGCACGATCGAAAGCAACCGCTCGTTGTCCCACGGCTTCGGCACGAAATCGCGCGCTCCGCGTTTCATCGCTTCCACCGCGAGATCGATCGTAGCCCACGCCGTCATCACTACGATGGGAAGAGTGCTGTCGATTTCCTGAAGCTTCGGAATGACTTCGAGACCTTCTTGTCCCGAAGTGGTATCGCGCGTGTAATTCAAGTCCATCATCAAGAGCGCGTAGTCTTTTTTTTCCAGCGCGTTGAAAATTCCCGCAAGCGAAGTAACCGCGTCGGTCTGATGCCCCGCGACCTTGAGCAAAATGCGCAACGCCTCCAGCACATCGGGCTGATCATCGGCAATCAAAATTCTAGCCACGGGTTAACTGTGAACCGCGTTTCAGGTGCGGTGTCAATTGTTGCTTGCCAAATCGCGATGCCACCAGAACCAAAGTTTGATTATCGCCGGCAGAGTCTACCTTATTACCTTTCCCGGGCCTGGATCAGCTGTACCCACCCAAATTTTTCTCTGACTACTGCACTCATGCCAAGTAATCCACCCCGCATTTCACTCCTTACCGCTACCTGCATCGTGATCGCGAACATGATCGGGACCGGCATTTTTACCAGTCTCGGATTTCAAGTTGGTGATTTACCCAGTGGTTTCGCCATCATCGCCCTGTGGAGCGTGGGCGGAATTTGCGCGATGTGCGGCGCGCTTTCCTATGCCGAACTCGCGGCGGCGCTGCCGCGGTCCGGCGGAGAATATCATTTTCTGCGCGAGATTTACCATCCGTCGCTCGGATTTTTGGCCGGGTGGATTTCGGCAACCGTTGGCTTCTCCGCGCCGGTCGCGATCGCAGCGATGCCATTCGGCACTTATCTGGCGGAGATTTTTCCGGCGATAAATCCGCTAGTCGCGGCAATGGCCACGGTCTGGATCGTAACACTTGTTTTATTGTGCGATTTGCGACTCGGCAGCGCTTTTCAAATCGGGTCCACCGTCTTGAAAGTCGCGCTCATCGCCGTACTCATCGGTGCCGGGTTTTACATTAACAAAACGCAGCCGATTTCATTCTTGCCGGTCAAAGCCGATCGCGCGCTGATCGCGAGCGCGCCGTTCGCGATCAGTCTCTACTGGGTGATGTATGCCTACTCGGGCTGGAACGCCTCGACTTACATCACCGGCGAAATTCGTAATCCACGTCGGAACGTTCCGCTTTCGCTCGCACTCGGAACACTCATCGTAATCGTGCTCTACGTTTGCGTGAATGCGGTGTTTCTCCGAACGACGCCCGCTGCCGAGATGATCGGCAAACAACAGGTTGCGCTCATCGCCAGCACGCACATTTTCGGTCCGACCGGTGGCAAAGTAATGGCCGCATTTATTTGTCTCGGATTAATTTCAACCGTCAGCGCGATGATGTGGATCGGTCCACGCGTAACGGCGGTGATGGGCGAAGATTTCGGCATCCTGAGGCGGTTATCACGGCGAACCGCGCGTGGAATCCCAGCCAACGCGATCCTGACTCAGTTTGTCATCGTCAACGTCATGCTTTTGACCGCGACGTTTCAGTCGGTGGTAAACTACGTGCAGTTTAGTCTCACCCTTTGTTCCGCGCTCACTGTGCTCGGAGTTTTTGTTTTGCGCTGGCGTCGCCCGGAATTAGAAAGGCCGTATCGCACCTGGGGATACCCGCTCACTCCACTGATCTTTCTCGCCATTAGCGTCTGGATGATCTGGCACTTGCTCGCGGAACAATCAACACGCGCGCCGTCGTTGCTCGGTCTGGTAACTGCTGCATTTGGATTAATTATTTATTTTATCTCACCAAAAACTGCGACCAGCGCCGTCTAACTAGAAATGAAATGTCGCGTTTTCATGGCGCTGTTCATATTGAGCGCTTCCGCATTTGCCCAGAACGCAGCTACTCTTGATGAGACCGCACATTTTCTGGCGGGGATGCCCGTAACAGGCGCACTCGAGCCGCTCACGCATGATCCCGCATGGCAGGAGCACGCTCAGGCGATGAACGAGGCATGGACGAGAAAAGAACAGCAACAGATTTGGCCGATTCGCCAGTGGATGCAGGCGAATGCGCCCCAGTATCACCGCAGCAACGATACCGTTTTCTACATGTTTAGCGGGCCCGATTTTTTGTACAGCAGCATCTTTTTCCCGCTGTCGGGCAATTACGTTCTCGCTGGGCTCGAACCGATCGGGAACGTCCCCGATCTCACGCAAGTTCCACCCGAAGTGCTGCACGCCGATTTAATTTCATTGCGCAATTCCATGAATTCGATTTTGCGATTTCAATATTTCATCACCAAAGAAATGCGCGCGGATTTGGGTCGCGGAAATGTCAGCGGAACCCTGCCGATCCTTTATGTCTTTCTGGCGCGCCTCGGTTACACCATTGTCGACGTGACGCATGTGAGTAGCCCGGCCGAGGGTGTGAAGATCACCTTCGGCGGCAGTGAGCAATCGCAGACCTTGTACTACTTCAAAACCGATTTAGCTGGTGGCAACAGCGCGTTTCTTCGCTGGTGCGCCGCGCGCGGGCCCGGACTCAGCTTGCTCAAAGCCGCTTCCTTCCTCATGCACGGTGATGGATTCTCCGGTGTGCGCAATTTCCTTCTCCAAAACAGTCGCGTCATCATTCAGGACGATTCCGGGATTCCGCTGCATGCCTTCCCGAAAGGTTGGAAAGTGAACTGCTACGGTCGTTACATTCCGCACAAAGACGAGTTCCAAAAATATTATCAGCCTGATCTCGCCGCGCTCGTCGGCCAGAACGAGGCACCGCTCGGTTTTGCCTTCGGCTATCATTGGCAAAAAGAGGATGGTCTCCTCATGCTGGCTACGCGCGAAGCTCTACCGGCGCTCCCGGCCGAGGAGCAACCGCAAAAAATGCGCGTCCGAAAATGATCCGCCGTTGGCTTGTCGCACGACGATAAGTTTGAGCGAAGGAATAACGTAAAGGCGTTGTCCCTCCGAGCCGATGCAGGCAACCAGATCGCCTGGCGCGTCGCGGCAGAGACAGGCATCATGCCAATCCTGGTTTTGCCATTTCGGAATCAGCATCTGCTCGAAATCGAACTCGCGCCCATTGGGGGCAGCGCGATTGTTCCACCAGCCGAGCGAAAAGGCACGATTCGCTGTGGTTCCGCGCCAGCATTGCGCGAGCGAATTCCGTGAGATAACCGGCGCGCCATTCGCCAAAACAAGCTGACCGAGTTTCACCCATTGTCTTGGACTCAGAATCCAACCAGTAGCAAGGAGAGGGTTGCCGGCGCGATCGGCCAGGTAGCGTTGCGAGCGAAGACCAAGACGATGCAAAACCCGACGCTCCAGATAATGAGTTGGCGAATCACCGCGCAATTTTTCCTTCAAGACTTGATGGAAAACCTGGAGCGCGGCTGGTCCATAAATAAACGCCCTTCCCGGCTCCGCCACCGCCCGTGCGCGCATGGCGGCAGCATCACGGTCTCCTGATTGCGTTTCATGCAGGAAAAACTGCGGCTCGAGTCCGGAATCAAAATCGAGTAATTGCCGGATCGTCATTTGCGCTTTTCGCGGATCATTTCGCCAACTCGTAATTGTCTCGGCGACGCGTTCATCGAGATTGAGTAAACCATCTTCTGCCGCTGCCAGCGCCGTCAGATCCCAAAACGCTTTCGTGCCACTATAAATTTTGTGCGGCGTTTTCGCGTTCTGTTCTACTAGCGTTCGCCCATCTTGAATTGCCAGAAAGGAAACGCCGCGATGTCGCGCGGAATATTCAGCCGCCGCGCTTACTGCGGCTGGGTCGAGCGAAGTAATTGCGCTAGCCGAACCCGCTAGCGAAAGCAGCAATAGCGCACCGAACTCACGGCGTCGCAGGCAGACGGGTCGAGGCTTGGGCAAAGACATAGCGCCAGCCAGTCGGAGTCCGAACATAGGTGTCGCTAAACCAAAGCTTATAGTCGAACGCTTTGCCATCTTCGGTTCCCTTTGCCCACAACAGCGCGGTAACAACTGCGGTGTCGCCCCAGACCCGCACTTTCCGGACGCTATCCTCTTGATGTTCGTAAACCGTGCGCTTGCTCCGCGCTTCCTCCAGCAAATCAGCTTTCGTGTGGGTTTTTCCCAGACCCGTCACCAAAACAAAGTCGTCCGCCAAAATGCGATCCATCGTCGCAACATCGTTCTGCTTCACCGCAGCCTGATATTCGATATCGAGCGCCTCTACCGCTTTCTCGTCATCTGCCGCGGATCGCGCCTGGGTGGTCGGTTGCATCGTTATCAGTATCCAAATTGCAAGCGCCAAAGCGCGCGTAGCGTACTTCACTTGGCACCAGGCGATGTCAGTCCGTTGATCTCGCTTCCTGCTTTCCACCGCCATCAACAATCATCCATCAACCATCACTTCTCTCGGCTTTCGTCCTTCTTCGGCGTCATGCAGGTCCACCCAGGTCTGGATCTCGTCGCGATTTTCCCAACCCGCTCGCTTCTTCGCCTCCATTAAGTCGGCGCTGCCTTCATCCCGCCATCCACGCTTGGCGAGGAAGGCATTCCAGATGGCAATTTCTTCCTCGCCCGGCCTTCTGCCGTTGGCAAAACACCACTCCAGGATTTCCTCGTCCGAGCCGCCCTCAAGCGTTCGCCTGGCTAGCTCATCGTAATTCACCCCCAACAATCTGGTGCAGCGCGCATCGAAGAAAGTCGGATCTTCCACTCCGCAAAAATATCCCGGTGCCAGTTTACCGGCAGCATTGAGCCTGATTTTGTCCAGCATTCGGGCGAAATAGATGAGACCTTTCGTCTCCTGATAATCCGTGCATGGAATTTGATCCTGCATTGCACAAAAACCTCTCGCGGTGTGCTAAAGTGTCAACAGTCCACTTACGCCCGTAGGACCAGACCACTTTATAAAGTTGTTGATCGGATACTCTCTTTTCTACAAATGGAGCGCGGAACACAAACTTTCCAGTCTGTGCGCCCAGCGGAGTTGCACTCCGCTGTCAGGAAAAAGAGATCATTCGAACGTCGACTAACAAACCTTGAAACCGGTAGTAAATAGAGCACGCACAAAAAAACGGAGACGGCGCTCAATCATTGCCTTCGAAATGATTCGGCTGGTCCGGCATGCAGCTGAACCGCTGCATCAGCAGCTTTATCGGCAAATTCGCGATGAATTAGTCTCCGGCAGTTTTAGTAATAACTCCTCCCGTCTTCCCTCTTCTCGCGCACTTGCCGCTGATTTAGGGATCTCGAGACTCACCGTCAATCTCGCCTTCGAAAAGCTCCATGCGGAAGGTTACCTTCGAACCAGAATCGGATCGGGCACATTCGTTGCCGATTCTCTGCCGGAAACTTTCCTGAGCCCGCGCCGGCCGAAAACGCAACTGCTGATCGAACGTCCACCCCGCCTTTCCCACCGGGTACGGAACATCCCGGATAAACGCGCTGGAAAACAGTTTGATTTTGGAATCGCCGGACCGCCTGGAGTTTCCTTTGTTCCAGCGTTGGTGGCGCTCGACGAATTTCCCATAGAAATTTGGGAGCGCCTCCGAGGACAAGTCCTCGCGAATAAGGGCGCTCATTTGCTCCAATACGCATCGAGCCGCGGTGACCCTGACCTGCGCAAAGCGATCGCAGCTTATTTGTGTGATTACAGAGGCGCGCGCTGTCATCCGGACCAGATCATTATCACTGCTGGAACGCAGCAGGCGATGATGATCAGCGCGATGGCGCTGGTAAATCGGGGTGAGGTCGCGTGGATCGAAGATCCAGGATTCTATCAGGCCCGGCGCGCTTTTGGTTTCGCCGGCGCGACAGTAGTTCCGCGACCAGTGGACCGGGAAGGAATCGTGATCGCACGGCCGTCGAAACAGGCAGCGCCAAAGATTATTTACGTCACACCTTCTCATCAATTCCCGCTCGGCATGACCATGAGTTTGGCACGCCGGACCGCGTTGATCGATTTCGCGCGTGAGCGTGACGCCTATATTTTTGAGGACGATCATAACTCGGAGTTTCGCTTCACCGGTCCTCCGCTCCCCTGCTTGCAAGGACTCGATAACTCTGGTCGCGTCATTTACGCCGGGACAATGAGCAAGATCCTCTATCCATCCTTGCGCTTGGGTTATATTTTGGCGCCAGAGCAATTGGTAGAGCCAATAATCAAGATCCGGGCGGTCACCGATCAGCATTCGCCGGCAATAGATCAAGCGACGCTGGCTCGATTCCTAACCGAGGGATATTTCCTGAGCCACATCAAGCGAATGCGGAAACTCTATTCCGATCGAAGAGACTTCTTTATCGAACAATTCAATAACTTGCTGAGCGATTACTTTATTCTGGAAGTTCCGGAAGCTGGCTTACATTTCGTTGCCTGGTTACGGCGGAAAACAGATCTACCGTTCATCACGCGGGTTTGCGCCGAAATCGGTATCAGGCCGTCGCCGCTATCCTCATGCTTCATGAAAGCGCAACTGGACCCCGCGCTTACCTTCGGCTTCGCAGCCTGGTCTCGCGCACAAATTCGCGAAGGCCTGATTAAGTTCGCCTCCACACTTAAACTAAGGGCCTCTCGCTCCTCGACCGGAACTGCCAAAGAAAAAAGGTAGTAGCTGAAGCCGCGGCCGTTTTGTTGTCTGCCTTTCGTGAAAGCTATCTATTTCGGGTTGTAGGGCAGGCGCGTCGCCTAACAAACTGAGAAACGGCAACCGGCGCGGTTGCCCTACAATTTAGAAGTCGTCAATGTTATCGAGCAGGACGATACAACGGTTCACCGATTCAACTCTTCAACGTTTTAACGATTTAACGTTTTAGCCTTTCAACGTCCTGCCGCCTTTGGCGGCAGCAGTGGTCTAGGTCGCACGCGCGAAGTGGCTCTTTCACAATCCAGAACCAGCTACTAAAAAGATACTCAGTAAACAATTCATTAACTGAGGAATATCACGACAACACCAAAACAAGTTCTTAACACCCATTCTCCTTCCGTGGGCAGAGACCGTGGGCCGTATTCGGCTCACTCTGCCGTAAACAACGGATACAGAGGATGGATTCTCTTGCTCATCATCCTGGTCGTGCTCGGCGGCGCGGCGTTAGTCTTCGCCTAGGGGACGCAATATCAGCTAACTGACCTCAATTCCTTCGGCGGCACAAACAGTCGGGGAAATAGTCTGAACGAACGATCGCGGCGAGATTACGGGTAGGAGTATCAAACCCATCTACCTCTGAGAGGCGAGCGTTCCTGACGGTGCCGAAGTCATGGCTGAGTCGGACGAAGGTTGGAACTAGTCGAAAGCGCGGGGCGGATCGGCCGCCCCGCGACTTAATTTTGTTGTCATCCTCAGCGGAGCGCAGTGAAGTCGCCTATCGGGCCGTAGCTCTACGCGAAGGCAGGGAAAGATCTCTAGTTATCCCTCCGCGATCTCTTTTGCTGCCGAAAACGGAAACGGACTTTCAAGAGCGAAGACCATCCAAGAAGTAGATTGAATGATGCAGAATCACGTATGTCCCGCCCGAGATAGTATGTCGCGTACCATTTTCAAACTCTCCTTTATCCGACGCGGATCGCTCACTACTCGACGCGCTATTTCCATCCATGCCCCCGACCAATCACCCTCTTCTACCTTCGATTCGAGGTAGAGTCGCGCAATTTTTGC
>Ga0209687_1000173_pt1 | contig 23559 bp, 25 predicted proteins | sample GraSoiAngelo_136_FD_185893 | JGI IMG/M metagenome (GOLD analysis project Ga0209687, IMG submission 185893) | Grasslands soil microbial communities from the Angelo Coastal Reserve, California, USA - 14_0929_09_20cm (SPAdes) (version 2) | ecosystem: Environmental > Terrestrial > Soil > Grasslands ...
AGGGCATAGAGCGAGGCGTTTTCTCGCACTTCATCGTCGACTGCTTTATGCATCACTGGCTGCCTCCAAGAACGGGAGCCAACGCCTCTCTCAGCCTCATCATTCCTAGACGTGTTCGAGTCTTCACCGTCCCCAGCGGTTGACCCAGCGTAGCCGCGATCTCGCTATGGCTCATTCCGGAATAGTAAGCCAGCTCGATCACCTGGCGCTGTTCAGGCGCGAGCTCCGCTAACGCCTGCCTGACGATAAAGCGGCGCTCCGAGATGACCGAGTCCTGCTCGGGATCGGCGCTTTCAGATCTAACTGCCTGCACCGTGTCCAACGGATCTCTTCGCTGCTGCTCCTGGCGAGTGGAGCGCACGCGATCGATGGCGCGAGTTCTGGCTATGGTCATAATCCAGGCCAGGGGCGCGCCCCGCTTCCCGTCGTACTGGCCTGCCTGGCGCCACACCTGCGAAAAAACGTCCAACAATACTTCTTCGGCCGACGGCGCCTCGTTAACGATTCTAAGCACCAGGCCATAGACCAATCTCGCTGTAGAATCGTAAAGCGTTGACAGCGCCGATTGATCTCCCTGCGCCATCCTGCCGATCAGGACGGCCCAATCTTGATCCCTCGCTGAAAACTCCAATGAGCCTTGAGGTGATCCCACCCTTTATTTCCCTCTCCGTTGTGTGTGTTTACGTAGTCGCCGGGCAATTCGGATTCCTTGCGTCAGGCGATAGATCCTCTGAATCCGTTTCGTCATGACCGCCCGTAGATGGAGTAGCCGATGATAACCCGAACACCAGCTAAAGACAAAGTCTGATGCTGATTCATCTCGGCAAACATTAATCTGGAGGAATTCTTGAATGATGAAGAGAACACTTGCTGTGATCGCCGCGGCCGCTTCGCTGGCTCTTGGATCGATCACTATGGCGTCGACCACTATTAAGAGCGATCCGGCGGTCAAGTCTTTGTACGAGCGACTGGGCGGCAAACCCGCGATCACCGCGGTCGTCAACGAATTTGTAGGAAACGTAGCAGGCGATAGCCGCATAAACGGCTTCTTCAAGAAGATCGCGAGCGATCCCAAAGCGCTCAACGCTTTCAAAGGCAAGCTTGTCGATCAGATCTGTCAGGCTTCAGGCGGCCCGTGTAAATACAAAGGGCGCGATATGAAATCGGCTCACCGGGGAATGGGAATTTCCGATTCCGATTTCAACGCTCTTATAGAAGATCTGGTGAAGGCGCTCGACAAATTCAACGTGGGCGCGACCGAAAAGGACGAGCTTCTTGGAGCGCTCGGCGGAATGAAGGGCGACATCATAGGCCAGTAATCAAAACGCAGGGGAGTTGGACCGCTCCACTCTCCCCCGCCCATCTTGATCAAACAACTTCATTGATCGACTCCGGCAAAATGGATTCCTGCCGGAGTCCTTTTTACTTCACCGAGACGTCGTAAACTCTGAATGTGCTGATGAGTGAGGCGTCCGTAGTCGCTCTAAAAGGCAACGAACCCCGCTGCCCTCAACACCTATCAAAGCAAGTCAATCAAGTAGCTTTGCTTTAAGTTCCTAGACACTCCAAGTCTGTCCAAGTATCTGGACAAAGACACTGGCCCAATCAGCAAAGCTAGGAGGACCCTGAGTTTCCCCAGGAGGAGAATTTGTTTCTCCTGGGGGATCATTCATATCCCCTGCCAAGGCTTGCGGCCCAGCAAGACCTAACATAAATACCAACATCAGAACGGCTACAACCTTTTTCAGTTTACGCATTGAAATTACCTCCGAAGGTTAAGAGAGAACAACTGACGGGTGCTAGTCTAGAACAGCAACAAGGGGATTTGGCAACTACAAAGTTTTGTACTACAAAGTTTTGTAACCTACCTTGAGAATAAGCCAGTCTGTCAGGGGCATTCAGTAAGAGAGGTTGCCCCAGTGGGATTGTTCTTGCGGACCTCTTAGAACATAGGCTCCCGCCGTGCCTCCGTTCAGATTGCTGAGAGTTGTAAGCGTAGCGAGCAAGGTTCCGCTCGTGCTTCGAACCTCGATGAACAACTTGTCAAACTAAGTTTTCTTCGCTGGCGTTGATCAACTGTGCTAGATTTAATGAGCACTTATTGATTGAGCGCCAGCGAGGATCTTATTAGTGATATCCACCGCGCCTAAGGTTGAACGGCTTCAGTCAACCATCGAAAGCGTCATAAGAGGCAAGCCGGAAGTGGTAGAACTGGCTCTGGCAGGCGTTTTGGCCAGTGGTCACCTGTTGATCGAAGACGTCCCGGGAGTCGGCAAGACCACTCTGGCGCAGGCGCTGGCTCGAAGCTTCGATTGCACGTTTCAACGGATTCAATTCACCTCCGACTTGCTCCCTTCCGATATAGTCGGGCTCGAAGTATTCAACCAGCAACTGGGCTCGTTCCAGTTCAAACCCGGGCCGATTTTCGCGAACGTAGTTCTGGCCGACGAGATCAATCGCACCACTCCAAAAACTCAATCCGCGCTGCTTGAAGCGATGGCCGAAGGCCACATAACGGTGGAACAGGAAACCTACCAGTTGCCCAAGCCTTTCATCGTTCTCGCCACACAAAACCCGGTCGAGCATCACGGCACCTATCCGCTGCCCGAATCCCAGTTGGACAGGTTCTTGATGAGGCTGCGAATGGGATACCCCGACGCGGAAGATGAGAAAGACATTCTGCGGCGGCAGTCGCTGACCTCCGCTATCGAGCACATTAAGCCGGTTATGCACAGCGACGAAGTTCTGGCCCTCCAACGGGAGGTGCGAGAGGTAGTAGTCGAGGACTCTCTCATCGATTATCTGATTCGCATAGTTCGCGCGACTCGAGAATCGGAAATACTCGACCTGGGAGTCAGCCCGCGCGGCAGCCTCGCTCTCTATCACGGGTCCCAATCGCTTGCTTACATCAGCGGCCGCGATTTCGTCATACCGGACGATATAAAGCGGCTCGTAGTTCCCGTCTTTGCTCATCGCGTTGTTGTTAATTCCCGCTATTCGACCGGGCTTCGCAGATCGGAAGAAGCCGAAGCCGCTCTTCAGGAGATACTCAAGACCGTCAGCGTGCCGCTTTGAGGTGAAGTATGGATCGCCGCGCATGGCGGGACTTCTTAGTAACTCTGGCGCTTCTTGGCACGTCCTTCGTTATTGCCCTGCTCAGCTCCGCGGCGGCGGAACAACATCAGGGACAGGTTGCGTGGTTGGCGGCGGCAGTTTCCCTGTTACTTGCGCTCATAGGCGCCCTCTACATAATTCCAAGACTAGCGCGCAAGGTCCAACTCGAATTTCTGAGGTTCGCGGTTCGAACCAGCATCACTGCGGAAGGCGTCTTCTTCATCGTCTTTCTCGTAGTCGTCGGGTTCGCGGCATGGAACACCGCCAACAATCTTCTTTACCTGATCCTTTCCGCGATGCTTGCATTTGTCATCGCAGCGAATTTCATGGCTCGGATGACTCTCGCGGATATTTCGGTTCAACTGCGTTTTCCCGACCACGTATTCGCCGGCGAACCCGCCTCGCTTTCCGTCACCATTTTGAATCATAAGAAGTTGATCCCGAGCTACAGCCTCATAATCGAGGCGCTGACCGAAGACCGCAATTCACCCCTCGAAGACGATGAGGAGGCAACGGATAATGACGCGGCATCGCTCCCGCCCAGCGCCGGATCTCTACAGCTCGGCAAGTTGGCTCACTTCGTGCTGGTGCCTGCCAGATCCAGCGCCCGAAAAAGATTGGAGCATACGTTCCGGCGGCGAGGCCGGTATCCGATTACCGCGTTTCGGATCTCCACAAAGTTTCCGGCAGGCCTGTTGAAGAAATGGCGCAACGTCGACGCGACCGGCGACATACTTGTTTATCCAAAGCCGCGGCCGCTCGACGACTTTTATCACGCGCTGCCGATGCTATCCGGACAGGTAAGCAGTCTGATCCGCGGATCAGGCGACGAGTTGTTCGGCATCCGGCGCTATCACCCTTCCGATCACATGCATCACATCGATTGGAAGGCCACCGCGAAATCCATGAAGATGATGGTGCGCGAGCACACCCGCGAGGACGAACGGCGATTGACGATAGTGTTCGACACCTCGCGGCCCTCGATCGACAGCTCCCTGCCTCACGGCCGTGAGGCGACCCGCATTTTTGAACAGAGATTCGAACGAGCGGTCGTAATGGCGGCATCGCTGGCAAACCATTTCATACTCGAGCGCGCGGACGTAGAGCTAATCGTATCCGCCGAAAATCGAAATGTTGAATCGGGAACCGGTCTCGACCATCTATACCGGTTGCTCCGTTCCCTTGCGGAGCTCGAACCGGATCGCGTCGAGCAAGAAACGAGAAGCGGGGGCGGGCTTTTCAGCCGTCTTCGTCGCCGCCGCAAAGTGGAAGGCAATTCTGAGAGCAAGACTCCTCCGGCGCCTAAGCCGGGCGGGCTCTCTCGCCTGATCGATAAAGTACCGTCGCTCGCTGATGAGCGGCGCTTCAAAGTGCTTATAACGCCCGCCGCGAAAGGAACGATTCCGGCAAATGTGTGGCGCAGCGCTCACGTCGTTTTCATGGAAGATCTGTGATTCGCGCGTCGGGCTCGGGACGCAAAGGCGAAACGGAATCACAAGAGGAGAGACCCGATGCCGCTGATTCGAACACCCGAACACCGGTTCACGGACCTGAGAGGCTTCAATTTTTCTCCGCACTATGTCGATATAAACGGCGCTCGAGTTCACTACCTGGATGAAGGAGAGGGCGAGCCGATTCTCTGTCTTCACGGCGAGCCGACCTGGAGCTATCTATATCGCAAGATGATTCCGATCCTTTCTCAAGGCCATCGTGTCGTCGCTATGGACTTCATCGGTTTTGGCCGCTCGGACAAGTTCACCGAACCGAGCGAGTACTCCTTCGAGATGCATCGCGCAACCGTTGAAGGATTCATCCGGGCGTTGGATCTGACCGGTATTACCGCCGTGGTTCAGGATTGGGGAGGCATTCTTGGGTTGCGCGTCGCAACCGAAATGCCGGAACGGTTCGCTCGCCTGGTCATTATGAATACAGGCTTGCCGACAGGCGATAAGGCTCCGACCGAAGGCTTCGTGAAATGGCGCGACTACGCTACAAGCACGCCCGATCTGCCGATAGGACTGATCGTCAAGCGAAGCGCGGTTGATCGTGATTCCATAACGAACGACATTGTTGCGGCTTATGATGCGCCGTTCCCGGACGCACGTTACAAGACCGGGGCTCAGATGTTCCCTTTTCTAGTGCCGATCGAACCTGAGCAGGCCGGAACGCGCGAAATGCGAGAGACTCGCGATGCGTTGTCCAGATGGACCAAGCCTGCACTCGTCGTGTTTTCGGATGGCGATCCAGTTACAAAAGGCGGGGACCGCTTCTTCAGGAAACTGATCCCATCCACGGCTAATGAACCCGAAATAGTCATCAGAGGCGCCGGCCATTTTCTGCAGGAAGAAAAAGGCGAGGAGATCGCCGAGCACATCGTTAGCTTCTTGGAGCGAAATCCCGTTAATTCGATTTGAGCTGCCGTACGACGATACTCATCCCGAGCTTCCTTAGCCTTCAAAACGTCGCGAAGCTATCTTGGGATGTTCTTTCCTGCACGCGGCTCTTGTCGCCGGTGTGGCGTTCAGGAACAATGACTCTTTATCGCAGTCGTGAATAGAACCGCACGGTATTAAGACCTTGGAATTGCCTCAAGCCGCGCCGCGTCGCGCAATGCGGCTCCGCAGATGTGCGAGGGTCCTCGTTCTCGTGCAACCACCAAAGAGGTTGCGGACGAGTACCATCTCTGCCGCCTGAATACCTGCTGTAGCCTCCTGCCAGGAAGATGGAAGCTTTATATCTAGCGGCCTTTGGCTGCGCTACGGAACTGATACCTGTTCCTTTTATTCGGGCGCGCGCTTGAATGCTCTCTGTGCCGCTCTGTAATGTTCCGCGCCTTCGCTTTAACGTTTGTTCGAATAGTTCTTCGGGATTAGCTCTCAATCTGATCAACAGATCACCCGCAAACCGGTCAATATGATTCCGTTCTACCCACCGCGCAACGGCATCGCATATGTGGTCACGCGCCTTGTTCAATCGTAAATGGAATTCCGTTAGGAGGTTATGCGCGCAACAATCCGCCTGGCACACGCTTTGCCCAAGAGAGCACGGATTGAGTTATCTCCTTCGGCGAAATGCGAAGCGCCTGGAAGGCTCAGGGTCCGAGCCATAAACACACTTGCGCCGTCCAGTTCTTTTTGTAAAGACGATGGACTCATCAACTCTAACAAGCTCGAGCAGCCTGATCATTCAATGTGCCGGCATTGTGCTGGTCGCGCTGCTGACGTTCTTCATGACCCGTTCCATCAGACGGACGTTTCTCGACTATTGGACTATCGCGTGGTTATGCCTGTCGGCAGCGTTGATCTCGTTACTCCTTGACTTCAATCGCGCGGGGCTACAGTCGGTGCTCTACTCGGCCTACATGCTGCTCGAATACGGCTTCGGATTCTTCTTTTTCGCGGGCTGTAGGAATTATGTTTCAGGCAAGCGGATCACCGCGAGACATATATACCTGATGACTCCGGTCGTGGTAATGGCTGTCGCGGCTCCCCATCTGACGAATGACGTCAACAAGATCTTCATTCCTCACGCGGCGATTATCGCCCTATTCTTCGGAGCCGCCTACTTCACTTTGGGTCCCAGGCGCCGCGGATCCCCGAGCCCCGGCCTGAAGGTAATGTCGTTTGCCCTGATACTCTTGAGCCTCGACTTCCTGCACTATGTGCCTGTCTTTTCATATGCGTTGATAAGAGGAACTCCGCCGCTCGCGTATTTGAAATACACTTTTATCTATGACCTTATTTTTGAAATTCTTTTAGGATTTGGCAGCGTGATGGCGGTTATGGAGGACCTTCGCTACGAGGTAGAAGGCGCCAATCGCGAGCTTACTAAAGCAAGAGACAGCCTGGAGATCCAGGCGAGAATGGATCCGCTGACGGAAGCTTTCAATCGTCACGCATTCTGCTCGCTGGTTGAGCAGAGCGGCGACGTACTAAAAGGCATGGTGTCGGGGTGCGTTGCCGTGATCGATATGGACAATCTCAAGCCCATTAACGACTCGCTCGGTCATGGAGCGGGCGACTCGGCTATACGGGTGGTCGCGCGAGCTATTCGATCCGTCATTCGCCCGTACGACCTGCTATTTCGATGGGGAGGCGACGAATTCCTGGTCGTGCTGCCCAATGTAACCGAAGCCGAAGCTCTGAAGCGGATAGGAAGACTGAATGAGGCCATCCGGGAGCAAACACGCATTCTGAACCCACCGGTGAGTATCACCGTTTCTTCCGGAATCGCTCCCTTCGCATCGATGACCGACATAAAACAAGCCATCGAGCTGGCGGATACCAAAATGTACGCGAGAAAGCATGTATCGAAGGCGCTTCGGCAGAGCGCAGACAGGGTCTACATCTCGTTATAGTAGGCCACAACTTCAGCCGCTGGTCCAATCTTTCCCACTTGCCCGTCTATCAGAAGAAGTGCGTGCTCGCACAGGTGCGTGATCATCGCAAGGCCGTGAGTGACAAACAGGACCGTCCTGCCGCTTCGGGTTACGTCGTCGATTTTGCCAAGGCACTTCTTCTGAAACGCGGCGTCGCCGACGGCGAGCACCTCATCTACAATCAGAATTTCGGGATTCAGATGCGCGCCGACGGCAAAGGCAAGCCTGACATACATACCGCTGGAATAATGTTTCACGGGCGTATCGAGAAATTTCTCGACTCCCGCGAAGGCCACTATCTCGTCGAACTTATCCTCGATTTCGCGCCGCTTCATTCCGAGCACGGCCCCGTTCAAAAAGACGTTCTCTCTGCCAGTCAGATCCGGATGAAACCCGGTGCCGACCTCTAGAAGGCTTGCGACTCTACCGTATAACTCGGCTCGCCCGTTGGTGGGCTCGATTATTCGCGACAGGATCTTTAGCAGCGTCGACTTCCCGGCGCCGTTCGGACCGATGATACCCATAACTTCGCCGGGCATGACTTCGAAGCTCACGTCTCGGATCGCCCAGATCATATCGTCCCGCGTTCGCCCATTTTGCCGAAAGCGTTTAAACGGGGATCGAACCGCTTGGACCAGGGACTCACGCAGGGTGTCGTACCGAACGGAAGGCGCTTCGCTCGGATTGATGCGAAACTGCTTGCTCAAGCCTTCGACTTTAATGATGGGTTTCATAATTGGCGCTAAATGAACTCGGCGAAGTTCCGTTCCATCTTCCGAAACCAGTAGCACGCGAACAGGAATATCAGAATAGTCACCGCCGTCGAGTAGCCTAACGCCGGCCATTGAAGAGGATGATTAAAGAGACAGGCTCTATACCCTTCAATGATCCCGGTCAATGGGTTCAGAATCATCATCCATCGCCATTCATGTGGCACGAGACTGGACGGATAGATTATCGGAGACACGAACATCCAGATCTGAATAAGGAACGGCAGCGCATAACGAACGTCCCGATATCTGACGTTAAGCGCCGACAGCCATATACCGATGCCAAGCGAAAACATCGTAGTTAGCACCAGCAATGGCGCCAGCAATAGATACGACCACGTAACCGGAAAATGGTAGTACGCAAGCAGGCCGACCAGCAGAAGCGAGGCGATTCCGAAATCGACCAATCCGGCGCCGATCGCGGCGCTCGGAATGATCAATCTCGGAAAGTAAACTTTCGTGATCAGGTTGCTGTTGCCGACCAGGCTGTTCGCGCCGCTGATTACCGCGTTTGAAAAGAACGTCCACAGCGTGAGCCCGGTGTAAAAGAAGACCGGGTATGGAATTCCCTCGGTAGGCAGCTTAGCCAAAATACCGAAGAAATAAGCGAAGATGATCATCGTCACAAGCGGCTGCAGTATGGCCCACAGCGCGCCAAGCACGGTCTGCTTATACCGCACCTTGATATCGCGCCACATCAGGAAGTAGAGCAGCTCTCGATAAGCCCAGAGATCGGGAAGATGCAGCGGAATCAGTCGCCGGCTGGCCTCGATTACTACGACCGGATTCTCGGGCAGTTCCTGTGTGTGCGCAGGCGCTCCATCCCGATTGCATGAGCCAGACGTTTCCGTCTCGGTGGGGTCGGTTGCGGTCACCTTCATCCTGAGGCTTTCTGAAACAAGCCCATCATTCTTAGCCGACATACTGGACCAACGTCAAGGTATCGCTCTGGTATTGCCCATCTTAAATAACTCTGCAAACCCCGATCACCGCCGCATTCTATAGGCGCGCCATAATTCAAAAACAACAACGATAACAGGCGTTCTTCGAACAGAACTGAAACTGGTAGAGGGTCCAACCCTCTCAAAATTGGCGTGCCCAGTCCGTGCGCGGCGCGATGTCGGAGGGTTTATGCACAATACATTGCTCGACGGGCGCTTGAACAAAGAGCCCAATCTTTCACTACCCGGACGGCTTGCCTATGAGATCCGCGAAGCCTTTGATGAAATTCGCGGAGATCCCGCGGACTTTTTCACAAACCTATTCAGAAATACCGGCGCTAACGGCGGTCGCCGCAAGGCCGTGTTGAGACTCGGGCTGGCGATCGCGCTGCTGCTCGATGCGGTTCTCTTCTCTGCTGCATTGCTCCTTTGGTCGCGCGATACGCACGGGACGCCCGATGGCGCGCAGCAAAGAATCGTCCTAATCAATCCCGCTATGAGATCGCCTTCCGCGAATATGCCTCGCGATGACAAGGAGGGCAGCGGAGGAGGCGGAGGCGGTAAAAACAGCCTGGAACCTGCGTCCAGGGGACTGCCTCCCCCGTTCTTTCCCGAACACTCGCTCATCGCGCCAACCACGAGAGCAACAGTGAATCCTCCCGCCCTTCCCATACCCGAGTTCCTGCTGGGAGATCCACGACAGAATGTCAAACGAGACGACTTGATTCCCACCGGTCTGATTAACGGAGTCATCGCGCCGCCCTCCGATGGACCGGGGACGAACGGCGGCGTTGGGAACGGTAAGAATGGCGGAGTCGGATCTAACGACGGACCCGGCACGGGCTCTGGCAACAACGGAGGATGCTGCGGAGGGGACTACGGGCCGGGCGGCAGGAGAGGCGCGGCCGCTACCCGCGTGGACACTCAACCAATCGCGCTGAATCGCCCGCGGCCGAACTACACCGAAGAAGCACGCAAGAACAAAGTTCAGGGAGTGGTTGTAGCACGCGTGCTGGTAGGCAAGGACGGCCGGGTCAAGCAGGTGTTGATCGTAAACGGACTCGCGGATGGACTAAACGAAGAGGCGATTCGGGCGGCCTCGCAGATTCATTTCAAACCCGCGACAAAGAACGGAGCAGCCGTAGCCTATTGGATTCGCCTCGAAATCGAATTCAATATGAGATAGCGGCGCTATACGCGGTTCGATTTGTGAGCTTCGCCATCCATTTCTACTCTGGAGCGCCGGGTGGGACCCCGCTTCTTCCACCCGGCAAGCGACCACAGCTTTATGACGAGGCCGTGTGAGGCGTAAAAGGTCGAGAAGATAAGCAGAGCCCATCTTGAATAGAACCACACCGTGACCACGCAGAGGGCGAGTCCCAGTATCAGGATTCGAGGGTGATAATTGCGAGCCCCCATTCCTTTGAAGCTCGCATAGCGGATGGTCGACACCATCAGGAACGCCAGGAATGCGACGAGAACCAACAGCAAAATAGCAAATGCACTGCCGTCGATGCGGAACGTTCTTCCGAATATTTCGGGCTCAAACGCTTCAATGTGATAAAGCGGAGTCGGCTTGAAGTGGACTATAGCGGCGATAAGACTCGCGCCCACCGGTATCGGCATGCCTACGAATGCTTTCTTATCCGCGGCGAGGCTCTTGGAGGGGAGGTTCGGCGACGGCTTGCGCGCCTGAACGTTGAATCGGGCGAGCCGCAGTGCTCCGCAAATCACAAACAGAAATGAGACCATCCAGGCGACTTTATGAAGCTGTGCCGCTTCCCCGTAGCCCCATGTGAAGGCAAGCAAGGCAGGGGCGATTCCAAAGGAAAGCACATCGGCTATTGAGTCGAGCTCGAGGCCGAACTCGGTAGTCGCGCCCGTCATTCTCGCGATACGCCCGTCCAGTCCGTCAAACAGGAAAGCGAAGCCGATGTTAATGGCAGCGCGATCAAAGTGCTCCGCGGCATTTGCGACATCACCCAGCGACAGCGCCTGGGCGCCGGAAAGCGATTCCATAATCGAATAGAAGCCGCAAAAGATGTTGGCCGTCGTGAACAGGCTCGGCACGACGAATACGCTCTTTCGAAAGCGGCGCTTCATTCGAGATCGATCCGCGGCTGAGCCAATGTCGTTGTCGAGCATATTCGACGCTCCATTCCGACCGTCAGTACAACAATATCAAACCTCGGTAGAGGGCCGCACCCGAGCGAGGATCGTTATTCCTCCAATGACTCGTTGTCCCTTAGCGATGAGAATTTCGGCTTCCCCCGGAACGAGCACATCCATTCGAGAGCTAAATTTCATCAAGCCCACGCGTTCGCCTGCCGAAACATGGTCGCCCGGCTTTTTCGAAAAGACTACCCGTCTCGCGAGGGTTCCGGCGATCTGCCGGAATACAACTGTGAGACGCGCCCCTTTGACCGTGACCACGTTTTGCTCGTTCTCTACCGAGGCGATGTCTCTGGATGCGATATGGAAGGAACCGGGTTTATACACCGCGTCAACTATTTCACCCGCGATCGGGGAGCGATTAATGTGAACATCGAGGGGTGAAAGGAAGATCGAGATTTGAGTTGCCGACGCCGTGTCCTTAGGATCGAGCCTTGCGATCTGAACGACGCGGCCATCCGCGGGCGACACTATAAGATCATCTCCGGCAGGGGACCGGCGGTCGGGGTCGCGGAAAAAGAACGCCATAAATACCGCTAAAAGAGCGGAAAGGACGGCTCCGACCATCAGTCCCAGAGCACCTAGTACAATGGCGGGGATCAAGAAAAGTAGGATAAAGGGTATGCCTTCTTTGGCCATCGGGTTCACAAAAAAAGGTCACCCCCTTGCAGTATGGTCCAGGAGCGCGTCGGCCGCGCCGCCTCTCTACTGCGTTTGAGTAACCATCGATCTTTGTTTAAGTAGCGTCTGCTATGGCGCTCGAGAGACTCAATGACTTGCGACCTGTTCTTGTTTATATTGGCGCAGGATGGTCTCCATCTGGTCTTTTAGATAAAGCTTTTTCTTTTTGAGGGTGGCTTCTTCCATCTGCTCGTCAGCGTTGGGGTAGTGTAGGGCGGCCAACTGGGTGAGTCTCTCATCATAGCTTTTGTGCTCGCGCGCCAGTTCTGCGAATTGAGTATTGCTGGCCAACAACTGCTGCTTTAGCGCTTCGGTATCGGAAAACTCCATAGATTCTCCTCCTTTGACAAAGGCACTTTTGAAAGACCAGGGCAAAACTAGGAAAATGGTACTCGAAAGGGATAGTCGTTGCAAGAAGTAGAAAGAAGTAGGTGTCGTGTCGGCGATCAACCAAAGATATGGTGAGCTCGACAGTCCGATTGGCAACAATTACTCCCCCGAACTCACCTTGTTTGAGGATTCCAAACCAGCCTTTCCAGCCTCGGCAGGTTCAACCGCGCGAGTTGTACCCTCTCGGTAGCTTTTGGGGGTCAGACCGGTTACGGCTTTGAAAGCCTTCGTGAAATGGCTCTGGCTCTGGTAACCGACCGCGCCTGCTATGTCGGAGATGGATTCTCCGGTATTGATCAACAGCTCGCGAGCCTGTTCGAGCCGGAGGTTTGCAAGGTAGGCGTGCGGGGTGACGCCTGTGACCCTCCTGAAAAGCCGCGCGAAATGGTATTCCGATAGATAAGCCGCTTGCGCGATCTCCTCGATTCCGAGGTCGCGTGAGTAGTTGTCGTGCATGAACTCCATTGCACGACGCAGCCGCCGATCCACCGGCCCTGCCCTCGACAATTCGATCAGCGGCGACCTCTTAACGCGAAGGTGAGATCTCAGGAGGACGATCACAAGCTGACTTATGAGCGCGTCCAGCATCGCGTTTCGGCCCGGCTCTTCGGACAGCACTTCCGCGGCGATCGCTCGAGCGATTTCGGCCACCGACCTGTCAGACGAATACGAATTATTGAATGCGATATCGGCCCCGGCTTTGGTAAATCCGGCATTGATCGCGGCTTCCGCAACGGCCTCCGCCGTTATTCCCACGGATACGAACTCGAGATCGCTTCCGTTTCCCGAATGGCTCTGAAAAGAATTAGTAAAGAGCGACTCTTCCGGCGCTGCGACTAGATGGCTGGAGCCGATCTCGGCTTCCAGCATTCCTGACATTACCGACGTTACCGTGAGATATGGATGGGAATGCGCCTCGAATCGATACGCCCCCGCGGCTCTGTAGCGAACTACAAATGCACCGTGGCTGACGATCCTGTTTTTATCCTCATTCATCGATCAGAGGCGGGCTGCGATTCGATGAGATCTCTCAAGCGATGCGGATAGTTAGTCATGATGCAATCGACTCCGCTTTCTATGAGTCGCTTCATAGTCAGGCGGCCGTTCGCCGTCCAGGCCGAAACAGCCATTCCTCTCTTGTGCAGAGCCGCTATTCGGCGTCTTGTTGCGAGAGCGTGATGCAAAGCGGCTTCACTCGCCCGCGCCCGATCCACCGCTTTCGCAATCGCGCGGGTCGCTGGAATTGCTCCCTTTACCAAGTGAAAGGTTAATGCCGTGCGAATAGACGGCTGTATCTTCGCGGCCTCCGCCATAAGCTCGTGATCGAACGATAGCAGCGTTATGGATTTTTCCAAACCGGATCGCTCAATTGCTTGAAGCGTAGCTTCCAGCAGCGGCATCCTGGTTAGCGGCGTCCCCTTGAGCTCAACGTAAATACGACTCAACGTGAATCGGGCCAGCAAAGCAAGCACTTCGTCCAGGCTCGGCACTCCGCGGTGAAAACTGCTGAATGCGGCTGCATTCGCCGTGCGTTTCCGTTTTAGAGACATTCTGGCTTTGAATCCGCCTCCCGCATTCAGAGCGGCGAGCTCGCCCGCTGACAATAAAGAAACAAGCCCCGCGCTGTTAGTAGTCCGGTTGAGCCGATGGTCGTGGATCACGACGGGGCGTCCGTCGGCTGAGAGGTTCACATCCATTTCGACTCCATCGGAGCCCATTGGCGCTGCAAGCTGAAATGCCGCAAGCGTATTTTCAGGAGCGCAGCCTGAAGCCCCGCGATGCGCTATGATGAGCGGTCTGGTTTTAGACATTCGCCAAACGGCAGCCAGGGATGCTATTTCCTTCGAGGCGCCGGCCGGGCCGCGTATTCGGCATCGAGGCGTTGTTTCGTTTGCCTCAGATTCCGGGCCATACCTTCTCGCACTTCTCCCGTCAAAAGGCTCCGCTTCACCTTGCTGAAGCCGCCTTGCAGACCGTCTGCTCGCGAGCGATTGAGATAAACGAGATATGCCTCCGTCCCTTGAGATCCCGTGTCCGCCAGGTGAGTGAGGCCGAGCGACGCATCGAAGTAGTGGTTTGCGTAGATCTGCTTCGAAGCGATCAAAATCTCGGTCTTGCTCCTCTTAAAAATCGTAACGTGCGTAAGGCTGACTACGGCCTTGAGCCCAAACTTCTCCTTCGACCAGTAGACAAAGCTCTCGGCTCCAGAGAGCGATGCGCGCGGGTATTCGTCCAGATACTTATAAAATTCAGGAGCGTAGTCGAAAAGATAGGGAGACTGCTTTAGCAGAGCTCTCGATTCATCCTCAAGCCTGACCGGAGTCCGCTTGTCGTCGTATTCGGCAAGCGCGGCATTCCCTTTCGCGGTGTAAGACATCACGTAGTCGAGCAGAATCCGGCGAAATAGCGCATTCGCCTTCTCGCGATAATCCTGCGCCGCCCAATCAATCTCGGTTTTGAATCGCGTAATGGATTTCGATGCCAGCTTTACTTCGCAGTCGCCGGGTTCGCACTTTTTCAGATCTTCGATATCATCCGGTTCGAGAGTGAGTTCTCGAAGATCAGCGACTACAGGCAGCTTGCTGAACTTTCCGATTTGAAGAACGGCCGAATTCTTCTTGAAATTCGCAATATCTCGAAACTTCTCAAGGAAGAACTCTTTCGTAGCCTTCAGCCGTACGATACCAGCGGCAGCGAGTTCCTTCGGTTCGGCCGTCTTCAGCAGCTTTACGATAGCCTCACCCCGATCCAACGACTCAAACTCGGTGTCGGATAATTGGAGGACGTTGCCGGCTAGCGCGGGGAGTTGCCGGTCGGGCTCGAACCGTGACAGATAGGCTGGTCTCGACCAACCTACGCATAAAGAAAGGAACAGGCTCCCCGTTCCGATTGTTCTTAACGTCACGGAAGCCGTGTTTCCCGTATTCACGTCGTTAGCCTCCTTCTCCGTATTCGCAGGCCTTATCAAGCTTCAGCAGATCCGACAACTGGGAAAGATTCAGCGCCTGTGCGAAATACCGCGCACCGCACATCGTAAAGCCTTGAAGAGCATTGCCGCAAATACAGTAGTAGCGTCAACCAGGCGTCAATCAGACATGGCATAAAGGTTGCGCATCCTTGACGCTGTAAGTTGGCTTTACGGTTTCTCGTTGTCAGAGATGATCTCAGCAACGTAGAAGCCTGAAGCTGAAAGGCGGGCAGCGCAATGAACACGGATAGTCGCGACATATTGGACGTCTTGAAATCGGAGCTGCAGTTCCTTGAGCGAGGGGGCTACGGCAGATCGGTACGAACCCCTTGGCAGCCGACTTCGGTCTTTCTCGATTCGCTCTCCTGCATAAATTACGGCGACCCGAACCGCACTCTGCCTTGCGATCAATGCATGCTCTCGACGCTTGTTTCTTCAGAGGGTCTTAAGGAGACGCTTCCCTGCCATCACATTCCGCTTAACGAACACGGAGATACCATTCAGCTCCTGGAGGACCGGGGCGATCAGGAGAAGCTCGTCGAGACGGTAAAGGATTGGCTCCGGCGCTCTATAGACCGCATTGAAAAGGAGCGAGGCAAGATCACGTGCGACTGGCCCGCCGCGGCGAGTTGAGCATAAGACTCGGCCTATTGTGAATGACCGAGAGTTCGGTCCAGGTTCTGGCTTACACCGCGATTCAGATTCAAAGGACGTCATCCCGTGGAACCATCAAGAGTCGGCTGCCTCCAATTTCATAGGCCTGTGGATCGCGATTAAATTTTTCGCTTCGAATACTCCCGATGATCCCGGTCTCAAACCCGCCTGAAAGCTCTGATCTTAATAGCCTCAAAAAAATGCTTAATAAGTGTGGCGGTTCGCGTCATGGACTAGTGGGAGCAGAGTGACCTCCCTCGCGCCCGGTCTTGGGGTAATTCCGGGCGTATACCGATCCAGTTAAATAAGCGACCAACAAAATATCTTTCTGAGCATCCATCCGTTGATGCTTCACCCGTAGTCTGCCCAAATCAATCCAAGCGACCTGAGAAAGAAGAGCGGAATGGAAGAAGGAACGATCCTGCTCCTCGACTTGTATCCTAAATCCGGTCTTGCCGCGTCACTACACCGGATCCTTATAGAGGACCGAAATCATAATTTGCGCATAGCGTCTGTCGAGCTTGAGAACGATTCAGATAGTCTTTTCGAAAGCGCGCAGTCACTCCTGCGATTATATGCTCCCGAGCTGATCCTGATAACAAGGCCGGAAGGGATTGCGGACGGGGTATTGGAATGGATCGCCGCAATAAGACGCAACACACAAGCGCCTCTCGTCATAGCCGCCGCGGAAACCCAGCCCGGGGAGTTGCTCAAACTGCTGGCTGCCGGCGCTTCGGACTTCATCCTATCGCCCTTCAGGGCGGAAGAGATAATTCCGCGCGTTCTGAGGCTTATCGAAAAGCCAAAACCGGTTGATCTGCTTCAGACCCTGAAAGAAAAGGTCGGCCTGGCTCAGTTGATCGGAACAAGCTCTGTCTTTCGCGAACAGACGGGGAGAATTCCGTCCGTATCCAAGTGCAATGTGAATGTTCTCATAACAGGAGAAACCGGAACCGGAAAAGAGCTTTTTGCGCGCGCCATACACTACCTCAGCGACCGCGCCCGCAAACCGTTCGTTCCGGTCAACTGCGGCGCCATTCCCGTCGATCTAATTGAGAATGAGCTGTTCGGCCACGAGAAAGGAGCCTTCACCGGAGCCGGGGCGGCGCGAACCGGCTTGATCGCGGAAGCCGAAGGCGGCGCCTTGCTGCTTGATGAAATCGATTCGCTCCCGCTGATGGCGCAGGTCAAGTTGCTCAGGTTTCTGCAAGAAAAGGAATACCGTCCATTGGGCTCCGCGCGAACGCAACGGGCGGATGTGAGAGTTATCAGTGCAACCAACATCGAGCCGGCAGCCGCGGTCGAGGCGGGCCGACTGCGGCAGGATCTTTACTACAGGCTCAATATCATTCAGTTCGCGCTTCCTGCCCTGAGGGAACGGCGAGAAGACATACCTCTTCTTGCGAGGCACTTCCTTACGAAGTATGCGAACGAGTTTCAAAAGAAGCTGCGCGATATATCGCCCGAGGCGATCTCTACGCTTACGTCTTATTCCTGGCCAGGGAATGTTCGAGAGTTGGAGCACGTCATTGAGCGCGCCGTGATTCTGACGGAAGAGAATACGATAGGCGCGGACGCAATAATCTTGCCCGAATGTAAGACAAGGGATCAGCACGTATCGCTGCGCGAGGCAAAGGCTCGCGTTGTCGAGAAATTCGAGAAGAGCTACATCCAGAATCTTCTGCAGGCATACAAAGGCAACATCAGCCGCGCTTCGGCGGCCGCAAAGAAGAACCGGCGAGCTTTTTGGCAGTTGATTAAAAAGCATCAAATCGATGTGGCCCTTTTCAAGGCCGGCGAATGATCGGATCTCTGCTAATGGCGGCGGCACTAATGGCGGTGTTTCTCGATAGCCTTCAGAACTCGTGATAATATCCCGTCGATCAACTAACAATACACCTTATGGAAGATCTCGAAGAAATACACAAACCGTCTGAAGGAATTAGAGAATTATTTAAAGAAACGGGCGCGCTGCTCAACGGCCATTTCGTTCTCACGTCCGGTCTGCATAGCGAAAGCTATCTGCAATGCGCTCTCGTCCTTCAGTATCCCAAACTGGCCGAACGACTGGGGCAAGAGCTGGCTTCCTCGTTCAAAGCTGAGCACGTTGAATCTGTAATAGCGCCGGCGATCGGCGGCATTATAGTGGCGCACGAAGTCGCCCGCGCTTTGGGAATCCGAGCTCTCTTTACCGAGCGAGAAGCGGGCGCCATGACGCTACGGCGCGGATTCACGGTTAGAGATGGAGAACGAGTCTTGATAGTAGAGGACGTCGTCACCACCGGCGGCTCAACCCGGGAGACGATTCAGGCGGCGGTTGAAGCGGGGGCGACCGTTGTTGGAGCAGGTTCTATAGTCGATAGAAGCGGCGGAAAAGCGGATGTGGGGGTCCGCCGCGTATCGCTTTTGAGCCTGAGCGTGCCCGCCTATAGTTCGGATCAGTGTCCGCTTTGCAAACAAGGCCTGCCGGCCGTCAAACCCGGTAGTCGAAAAAACTTGAAGATTGACCCGTCTTAGCGCTGGTACAAGGTTTGAAGGGGTGACATGAGTCAGCAACCTGAAAATGCGAGTCTGGTAGAAGTCACCGGACTGAAGAAATATTTCTCAACAGGCCAGGGTATCTTGCGACCACGAGCCGAGGCGGTTAAAGCGATCGACGGCGTCAGTTTTTCAATCAAGCATCGTGAGACCTTCGGGCTGGTCGGCGAATCCGGCTGCGGGAAATCCACGACCGGCCGCTGTATCCTACGGCTGATCGAACCTACCGCTGGACAGGTCAGGTTCGATGGAAAAGATCTGCTGTCGTTTGGGCGAGAAGATTTGCGCCGCCAGCGCGGCCACATGCAGATAATTTTTCAGGACCCTTATTCTTCGCTCGATCCAAGGATGAAGGTCAGGGACATCATTGAGGAGCCGCTGATCGTTCATCGCCGCGGCAAACGAAAAGAGCGCGAGGAAACAGTCAATCAGCTCCTGTTGAAGGTTGGCCTTAAGCCCGAACACGGGATCCGTTATCCACATGAATTCTCCGGAGGTCAGCGGCAGCGAATCGGGATTGCCAGAGCACTGGCCTTATCGCCCAAGTTCATAGTCTGTGACGAGCCCGTCTCCGCGCTGGATGTGTCCGTTCAGGCCCAGGTGATCAACCTCCTACAGGAACTTCAGGAGGAGCTGGGTCTTACCTATCTATTCATTTCCCATGGGCTCCCCGTAGTCCAGCATTTAGCTAATCGAGTCGCAATTATGTATCGGGGTAGGCTGGTCGAGGCGGCAACCGCGGCCGAGATTTTCCAGAAGGCGCTTCACCCCTATACGCAGGCGCTGTTGGCGGCTGTGCCGACGCCGATTCCGGGACAAAAGCACATCAAGAGGGACAAAGTGCCTGATCGGTCCGATACGAAGACCGGCTGTCGCTTTTTACCTCGTTGTCCAATTTCAGAGCCGCGATGCTCGCGGGAAGAGCCTGAACTTATACAGGTCAGTCCCGGGCATTATGTGGCATGCTTCGCGTCCGCGTAACAGAATTTAAGAGGAGCACCACCTGTGTCACGAATGCACATGTTAAGGCACGCTGTCCGCCCTCAAATCGTGGTTTTTCAGCAATTACAACTACCCCAAAAAATTGGAGAATGTAGTTGCTTTTACGAAGGATTCGATATAGAATCCAGCGTTCCTCATGGCGGTCTTATAATACAGTTACTTATGCTTGCAAAGGGCAGTGGGTGGAGGGGATCCACGTGGTCAAGCAGGCACAGAATTAACGAAGTCTAGCAAAAAGATCCAAGGGTAGCAGTTCGGGTTCGCAGTTGACTGCGAGTTTCAAGCAGAGGGTGGGAACAGCTCCGACCTCTAAGGTCATCTAGTGAGGCGGGAGCCGATTTCAAAACCCTAGCGGCTGGCGCGCCCGTTCGATACCAATTGTGACGCAGTTCAGGAATGAATGTCTTTCCTGGGACGCCGGGCTGACCCCCACTTCAATGTGGTTGCTTCGGCGCCTTAGTTCTAGAGGAGGAATAATGAAGAGACTCATCTTCGTTGCGATCTTGTGTCCCTTAGCTGTTGCCGCGTTTTTACCCGCGGCATCCGTGCAAGGAGACGATCGCGGTAGAACAAGTAAAAATGTTACCTTTTGCAAGGATGTCGCACCCATCCTTCAACAGCATTGCACGCGCTGCCATCACGACGGAGGCATCGCTCCAATGCCGCTGGAAACTTACAAGGACGTAAGGCCGTGGGCTGCGGCAATTCGCGAAGCGATCCTGGAGCATAAGATGCCGCCGTTTCATGCGAGCGGACCGCAAGGTTATTTCATCGGCGATCCGCGCCTTTCACCCGAAGAAGTAGCAACCATATCCAAATGGGTCGATGCCAACGGCCCGATGGGTCGCGCCTCTGATATGCCGGCTCCAAGAGTGTGGAAGGATGATTGGACGGCTGGTAAGCCCAATATTGAGTTGAGCATGCCAAGCCCTTTTCTGGTAAAGCCGGAGCGGAAAGATGACTATGCTTTCTTTGTTTTGAGTCATGTCTTTGCTGAGGATACCTGGATCAGGGGAGTCGAGGTAAAACCCGGAAATGTTCAAGCCGTTCATCACGTAAACGTCTACATGCTGCCTGCGTCTGAGGCCAACCTACCGGCCGGTCGCGTCGACGACGTATTTGATCCGGTAAAGTTGGGGGCTACCTTCTATGTGGCGTGGGAGCCGGGTTGTTCGCCGCTTATTTATCCAGCCGGAGTAGCGGCCCTTATTCCCAAAGGCTCTCGTCTTGCAATGCAGGTTCACTACGCGCCGACCGCGGTTCCGCTTACGGATCAAACACTACTTGGCGTACATCTGGCCGATGGCGTGATTGAGAAACAAGCGCGAACGCTTTACGGAGGAACCAAGACGCTCGATATTCCTCCGGGTGCGGCGGATCACCAGGTAGTGGAGCAAAGGAAAGTTCCAGAAGATGCAATCATTACAGGCTTTACTTGCCATCTGCACTTACGCGGAAAGTCATTCCAGCTCCGCCTGCATTATCCTGACAACCGCGTAGAGACGGCCTTCGAAGTACCTCGCTTCGATCCCAACTGGCAAGAGGTTTATCAACTTGCTCGCCCGATTAAAGTGCCCAAGGGAACCGTCGCGGAATATGTGGCGACCTGGGACAACACCAGCAAGAACCGCCTTAATCCCGATCCGAATAAACTGGTTCATTGGGGTGATCGGGTTGAAGACGAAATGATGGATGGATATCTCTACTATCTATCCGAAGGCGAGAAGCTAGAGCTTCAAGTCAAAGGTGGGATCGCCAGCAATAAGAAATAACCGAACCGAATAACGACAAATAAGCTTCACAGCGGCAACCGTTGGGCTCCGCCGCTGTGAAGCTTATTTGCTTTTAGTGAGACTTGAGAAAAAGACGGCTCGAAGATGGCGTTCGATTTTTGAGTTTGTTCCAGCAGTCCAGGATAGACTTCGGGAGGTCAACTTGACGATTCATCCTGGACTCATTGGGATTCTGAGCGTCACGGCAGTTCTCAAAAGAAATCCGGGCCGCGGAATTTTATTCCGCGGCCCGGATGCATTTTATGATCGTTGAATTCAGCTTACTTCTTCTTGCCGAATGATCGAACCTTGCCTACGACTGCGTTGACTTCTTCGTCCGACAACTTGCCCCGGAAAGATGGCATGTTCTTCCCCTTGCCGTTTTTTATCGTCTCGACGATCTGCGCGTCCGTACGGCCGCTTTGCCATTGAGCCTCTGTAAAATCAGGCTGGCCCTTTGCGCGCCAGCTCGGAAGACCGTGACCGTCTTTGCCATGACACAGCGCGCATTTTGCCCCAAACACGCTGTTGCCGTCGGCCACCGCAAGCGAAACCTCACGATCGACCGCCGGCGCGCCATTACTCATTACTCCCAGCGTCAGCGCCGCGAATGCCGACGCCGCCGCAATTTTGAAGGTCTTTACCCTCGACATAAAACCCAGCCTCCTCATAAAGAATTTTCAAACCTACAACTGCGTAGCATGCATCATCCCTTGCCAAGTACCCTTTCGGCCTTTTCGACAAGAAGATCGCTGGAACAGTCCGCAAAGATAACGATTTTACCCTCGGAAACCGAACTATCGTAGTTCTTGAGAGCGCCGCGCCTACCCAGGCCCGACTCATAGAGCATACAGGCCAGCGAGAAGAGTATCGCGCCCAACATGGTCAGCTCGAACGCTATTATTCCGAACGCCCACGGCGATACGATCGGCATTCCACCCGTTACCACGCCAACCCGCTTGGTCGTGATCACCGTCAGCAACACCGCGGATGTTGCTCCGAGAATTCCGCCCAAGATTGCAAACGAACCGATGTGGCTTCGGCTTCCGCCGGCCTCTTCGCTCTGATGGATCGGTTCATTCGATAACAAGGTGATTGCCTTGCGCTCGAAGCCTTCGCGCAGCAATTCAGCCTGCGCGGCGAGCGCTTTCGGGACGGAATCAAAGATCGCGTGAACTCTATTTGGCACGAAACACCTCTATACATTTTCCGGGTGTGCTAGTCGCCATGCGCCACCAGGCGCTGAGGCTCGGCTACGCTACCCGCGTGATCAGCTAGGGTCAACCCCTCCTTGAACTCCCAAACCGCAACAATCGGGAAGAGCTTCGTAAATACCGCGTACAACAGTACGAAGTATCCGAAGGTACCGGCGGTAAGCGTGATTTCAACCCAGGTCGGCCGATAGCTTCCCCAATTAAAAGGAAGCGCCGGTTGAGAAAGGGTCGGTACGATGATCAGAAAACGTTCCAACCACATTCCGACGACGATCAGCGCCGATGCCGCTACCGTACCGGAGATGGTACGCAATTTCTTGATTGCCAGGATAGGCATCGGTATGACAAAGCAACACACGACCATCGCCCAGAATAGGGGCGCATACGCTCCGCTTATCTTCGATTGAAAGACCGCCTTCTCCACGCGCTCGTTACCGTAGTAAGAGGTAAGGTATTCGGCAAAAGTGAAGTAGAACCAGAGCAGACTCATCGTCAGCAGCAAGAGCCCGAGATTATTGAAGTGAATCGGCTTCAGATACGCCTCCAGATGGAATACCTTTCGAATAACCGCCATCGCCATTATCAGCGCGGCGATACCCGAAAAGATCGCTCCCGCCACGAAGTACGGACCAAAGATGGTCGAATGCCACATCGGTCGAATGGTCATCGCGAAGTCCCACGAGACTATCGTGTGCACGCTGACCGCAACCGGAATGATGATCACGGCCATTACGCCCACAGCCTTCTCGAGCCTACTCCATTGAACTTGCGTACCTCGCCATCCAAGACTGGCTATCGAATAAATCTTATGTCGAAGCCCTTTCGCCTTATCTCGCACCAGGGCGAGATCGGGAATCAGCGGTAAATAGAGATAGATCAGCGAGCCGAGCAGATAGGTGTTGATCGCAAAAAAGTCCCACAAGAGCGGCGAGCGGTAGTTCGGCCACAGCCCGCGAGAATTCGGA
>Ga0209687_1000176_pt1 | contig 23486 bp, 19 predicted proteins | sample GraSoiAngelo_136_FD_185893 | JGI IMG/M metagenome (GOLD analysis project Ga0209687, IMG submission 185893) | Grasslands soil microbial communities from the Angelo Coastal Reserve, California, USA - 14_0929_09_20cm (SPAdes) (version 2) | ecosystem: Environmental > Terrestrial > Soil > Grasslands ...
GTCCGTCACTTGCAACTGGAGTTACAAAAGTTGCGTCGCGAGCTGCGCACTACCGCGCGCGTTTACACCCGACGACTCGAACATGAATTGATCGCAGCGACCGATGCGCTTGGCCGTTACGCGCCGGCAGAAAAATTGACGCGTGAACAGCTCTATCGTGTCCGCGATTTCGCCATCATGGTGCGGCAACGCCGGCTGCGACCCGAGAAAGGTCGCCGGAAGGATTTGCGAAGAATCGACAGCCTGATTTCCGATCTCCGGCCGCTGATCGATGATCAATAGACCCCAATCTCACAAATATCTGGAGGGGCGAGCTCGGGCGAGCCCACGCTGGTCATAAGCGTCGCAGGAGCTCCGCCGTCCATTTCCCGAAACCACGCCTCTAATGTTCATGAGATGGCTGATCGCTCATAAGCTGCCGGCTTCACTCATTCTCGCGATGGTTCTCATCGCGCTGCGGCAGCTTGGTGCCTCAACCGCGGCCGAAATTGTTGTCAGCATTCCCGATCAAACCCTGGCCCTGCTCGATGGGGACCGAGTAATAACGCGCTATCGCATTTCTACTTCCAAGTTCGGCAATGGCGACAATGTTGGCAGTTATCGGACGTCACTCGGCACGCTCTTTGTGTCCGGAAAATTTGGTGACCATTTGCCGGCTGGCACGGTGATAAAAAATCGCGCGCCTACGCGTGAAATTATCGGCGCCGATGCGCCGAATCGTGATGCCATCATTTCGCGGGTGATCTGGTTGCGCGGAATGGAACGGCAAAATTCGGCTTCGCACGACCGTTGCATTTACATTCATGGCACACCCGAAGAACGCCACATCGGCAAGCCTTTCAGCTTCGGTTGCATTCGGATGCGGTCGCGGGACGTGATCGCGCTTTACGATCGGGCGCACGTCGGGTTGCATGTCACCATCAGCGAAAAATCAATCGATGCGCTGCTGCCGCAGGAGAAACCGACGCTGCTGAGCCGCGTCGACTAGTTGGCCGGCAACGTTCAACGGGCAAGATGCCCGTTGGCCCCACAGCCAAGATGGCTGTGCTACAGCACTGCCTTCGAAAATTTCGGTGGGAAAAGCCAAAGCAATTTGCCGGAGGTAGACCCGCGATTTACCTCCAGCAGCGCTACGCCGGCCTTCGATAACTTCACTTCTCCGCCGGTGAGCTCCTTGATCACTTCGGAAAACTCGGGCTCGTGACCAACTACCATGACGCAGTCGGCGCCGGCCTTGGCGAGCAGACGGCGCAATCGTTCGACGTTGAACCCGTGGGCCAACGCGGGCTCGGTTTTTAATTCGATCCCTAGACGCTCGGCCACGATCTCGGCAGTTTGCGAGGCGCGCGGGAGCGGGCTGGTTAAAATCGCGTCCGCAGAAAATTTGAGACGTTCGAGAAATTTGGCGACGCGTTTCATTTCCTTGCGTCCACGTTCCGTTAGCGGCCGCTCATCGTCGGGCTTGTTCCAATTCGGCCAATCGGCTTCACCATGACGGAGAAAACAGAGCTTCATGATTACGGAATAAGAATAGGAACAGGATTAAGATTAGGAGGAAGAGACCGAATCCTATTCTTACTCATATTCCTATTCCTAATCTCCTCACAAAATCGTCCACTTTGGGCGGCGCGTGCGGGCGTGATTTTGCCAGACGCGCTGGCCGCCGAGGTAAGCGTTGCGATTGTGACCCAGCTCGACGCCTGGTGGCAACTGCTCGAGCAACTTCGCGTTGCCGCCGCCGAGCACGATGTAGTCGACGACAAAAGCGCGTTGCAACTGAGTAAGAATGCGCTCGACATCTTCTTCCCAGATTTTCCGTCCAATCTGTTTCAAACCTGTTTTGCCGACGCGATCTTCAATTGTGCCCTCGGCAAGATAAGGCAGCTCGCTTAGCTCGAGCGAAAGGACAATGCCATTCCAAACCAGCGCCGAACCAAATCCAGTCCCAAGTCCGATGAATAGCATTCGCCCCCCGCGATAACTGCCGAGCGCTTGCATGGCGGCGTCATTGATGACACGCACTGGTTTGCCAAAGGCTTTTTCGAGATTGAAGCGCGTCCAGCCTTTGCCGAGATTCTTTGGATCGGTAAGGATGCGGCCGTTCCTGACTGGCGCGGGAAAGCCAACCGAGACGACATCGTATTTCCAGTCATCGAGTTTGCCGCGGAGCATCCCGTGGAGCTGGCGTGGAGTAAGGCCAGGGCCGGAACTGAATTTGCGCCGTTCTTCTCGCGAGAACATGGCCTTGACGTTGGTGCCGCCGATGTCGACGACAAGAACCTTTTTCATGCGTGCTTGCGCTGGTCACGCTTCGCCTTAATCGGTATCAACTTCACGCCGCTTTTAGCCTGCAACTCCGCGGCCGCCTTGCGGGCCTGGCGCGAACGTTCCCGAAAATGCAGTTGTGCCTGCGACCGGGCCGCGCCCTCGGCCGGACGCAGCCGCACATAACTGCCATCGGGCTGCAACTCGCGCGCTTTTACCTGATCATTGAGGAGACTAGGCAAAATATCGTTCACCATTTCTTCGCGCGGTCCGGGCGCATCGATGGGGAAAGCAATTTCGACCCGCCGGTAAAAATTACGGGGCATCCAATCCGCGCTGGAGAGATAAATGTCGGCCTGGCCGGCGTTTTCAAAATAGTAAACGCGGCTGTGCTCGAGAAAACGTCCGACGATGCTGATGACACGAATGTTTTCACTCAGGCCCGGCACTCTCGGTCGCAGACAACAAATCCCGCGGACGATGAGATCGATTTTCACGCCCGCAGCCGATGCTTCATAGAGTTTCTCGATGATATCGTCGTCAACGAGGGAATTTAGTTTGGCGATAATGCGTGCCGGTTTCCCGGCGCGGGCGTGGTCGCGTTCGCGTTCGATGAGCTTGATCAGTCGTTCGCTGAGATCAAAGGGCGCGACCATTAATTTTTTCAGGCCGGGATAACCGGCAAGACCGGTGAGGGTATTGAAAGCGATGGCGACTTCCTCGGTTAATTCCGGAGCGCATGTGAGCAAACTGAAATCGGTGTAAATGCGCGCGGTGCGGTGGTGATAATTGCCGGTGCCAAGATGGACATATTGCCGGAGGCGATCGGAATCGCGTCTTACCACGAGCAACGCTTTGCAGTGCGTTTTCAATCCGACCACGCCATAGACAACATGCGCGCCTGCTTCCTCCAGCTGACGGGCCCAGCGAATATTGGCGGCTTCATCAAAGCGCGCGCGCAATTCGACCAGGGCGGTGACCTGCTTGCCGTTGTTGGCGGCTTCGATCAACGCCTCGACTATGGGCGAATCACCGCTCGTCCGGTAAAGTGTAATCTTGATCGCGAGCACCTGCGGATCGGTTGCCGCGCTCTCGATAAAGCGGACAACGGGATCGAAACTTTCGTAGGGATGATGCAACAAAATATCCTGTTTGCGCATGACCTCGAAAATGTCGGCCTGCGGCAGCAGGGCCGGATCGGTTGCGGGTTGAAAGGGCCGGTCTTTTAATTTCGCGAAGGCATCGTTCGTCACCAGCGGCATCAGATGCGTCATCGAAAGCGGGCCATCGAGCTTGTAGAGGTCGGCCTCCTGCAAATCGAAAAAGGCGAGGAGCAAATCGCGGAAATCACGGGGGCAATCCGCTTCTACTTCGAGACGCACGGCATTGCCGCGACTGGAGCGCCGCAGTTCCTGTTCGATTGTGCGGAGCAAATTTTCCGCTTCTTCCTCGTCGATGTAGAGATCGCTGTTGCGGGTGACGCGGAAAGCGTGCACGCCATCGAGCATCAGGCCGGGAAAGAGTTCGGCGATGTAATGTTTGATCAGCGAGGCGAGGTAAATGTAATCCCAAGGCTCGTCATCGCCTTTAACACGGGGCATCAAAATTAAACGCGGTACCACCCGCGGCACCTGCACAATGGCGAGGAGCGGGTCGCCACCCTGATGTGCCCTTGCGCGCACCAGCAAATTGTGACTTTTGTTCAAAAGTTGCGGGAACGGATGGCTGGCGTCGACCGCTAGGGGCGTCAGCATTGGAAAAACTTCTTCCTGAAAATACCGTTTTGCCCAGGCAGCGCGTTTCCCGGTTAACTGGGCGACGTCATGAAGGCGAATGCCGCTCTTGGCCAGAGCCGGCATCAGTTCCTTGTTCCAGAAATCGTATTGGGTGGCGACCAGTTCGTGCACCAGTCGCTGAATGGCGTTAAATGTCTCCGTCGGCGACATTCCATCGGGCCCAACGTCGCTGGTCTCGCTTTGGATTTGTTGTTTGATGCCGGCGACGCGAATCTCGAAGAACTCATCGAGATTGTTGCTGAAGATGGTCATGAACTTGACCCGCTCGATCAGCGGCTGGGTCGGATCCTGCGCTTCCTCCAGAACGCGCCGGTTAAATTCCAGCCAGCTCAGCTCGCGATTAATGAAATTGGCCGGATCGGAAAAATCGCGTTCCGGCTGGATCGCCTCCGGCAGGAGCGCCAGCTCATCCGTCGTTACTGCGGCAGCAGAAGTTTGCATTTGATTTCAGCGCTTCCCCTAAAATTTACCTAATCAGCGCTGAACATTTGCGCAAGCGGCGCGAGTTACGCCGGGGCGGCGACCTGCTGATGCCGGATGTCTTCGGCCGCAACGGCGTAAACGGCGTCCTCGGCAATGTTGGTAGCATGATCGCCCACTCGTTCGAGGTGCCGCGCAACGAACATCAAGTTGATGTATCCGCGCAATTGTTCCGGATCGCGTGCCATCCGATCGATCAATTGCCGGCTCACCTGGGCGTTCATTTTATCGAGAGCGTCGTCTTGGGGAATAATAGCGCGCGCCGCTTGCGCATCTTCCCGCACGTAAGCATCCACACTGTCGCGGAACATCGCCATGGCGTGCTCCTGCATCGGAGTAAGCAACAAAATTTCCGGCAATGCCGGATGCTTATTCAGCTTGCGCGCTTTACGGGCAATGTTAGTCGCCTGGTCGGCCATGCGCTCGAGATTCGTGCTCAGTTTCATGGCCGAAACAACCCGGCGCAGATCAGATGCGACCGGTTGAAAACGCAACAACAACTCAATTCCATCCTTGTCGATTTGTTTTTCCAGCTGATCGATCTCCTCGTCGTCCGCGATGGCGAGGGCGGCAAGTTTGTCATCACGATCCATTAAACCTTTTAGTGCACGGTTGAGGCTGCGCTCGGTTTGACTCGCCATCATCATGACGTTGTTGCGCAGATTTTCGAGCGCGTGCTCGAAGGTTCCAAGTGTGTGTTTGCTTTCGCCCAGCATAGCCATTAACCAAATCGCCCGGTAATATAATCCTCCGTTTGCCGTTCCGATGGATTACTGAAGATTTTCGAGGTCGCGCCGAACTCAATGAGCCGGCCGAGATAAAAGAAGGCCGTGTAATTAGAGCAGCGGCCCGCCTGTTGCATGTTGTGTGTCACAATCACGATCGTGAAGTTCTCGCGCAACTGATAAATTAGTTCCTCCACTTTGGCGGTCGCGATCGGATCGAGTGCGCTGCAGGGTTCGTCCATTAGGATGACTTCCGGTTCGACCGCGAGCGCGCGCGCGATGCAAAGTCGCTGCTGTTGCCCGCCCGATAGTCCATAGGCGCTGGAATCGAGCCGATCTTTCACTTCGTCCCAGAGGGCCGAGGCACGCAGGCCTTTTTCCACCGCTTCGTTAATCTGCGATTTCTTGTTTACCCCAAGCACGCGCAAACCGTAGGCGACATTCTCGTAAATCGATTTCGGGAACGGATTCGATTTCTGGAAAACCATCCCAACCCGCCGGCGCAAATCGACCACATCGATGTCCGGCGCATAAATATTATGTCCTTCCAATCGAATGCTGCCAGCCGAGATTCGCGCACCGTCGATCAGGTCATTCATGCGATTAAAACAGCGCAGCAGCGTCGTTTTCCCGCAACCGGAGGGCCCGATGAGGGCAGTGACAGCTCGGGGCGGGATTTCCAGGTTCACATCGAAAAGGACCTGATTCGTGCCATAGCAAAAATCGACGTCATCGACGTTGATCATGACCGGCTGGCGAAGCTCGGGTTCGGGCGGTTTTTGCAATTCCAGCGGCGATGCCGGATGTGTTATTTCCTCTTTTTCCATTACTACCATGACAGACGTTTCCTGGTTTTTTCGCGCAGAACGATGGAGGCGAGTGCAATAGCAAAGACAAGCAACAGAAGAATGCAAGCTGCGCCGTATTGCATCCGCTCGGTGTATTCGTTCTGCGGAATCTTCGAGCTGACTACATAAATGTGATAAGGCAATGCCATGACCCCCTGGAAAACGAAATCGGTCCAACGCTGGACTTGCCACGGCATTTCATCACGCAAGGCGTAGGCGGCAGTGAACATGATCGGCGCGGTCTCGCCGGCGACGCGGCCGATACCGAGAATGGATGAAGTCAAAATTCCGGGGACCGCGTAGGGCAAGACATTCTTGCGAATGGTTTGCCATTTGGTGGCGCCAAGGGCGAGCGAGCCTTCGCGCAACCCGTTGGGCACGGCCCGCAACGATTCTTCACTCGCGGTGATGATGGCAGGCAGAATCATCAGGCCGAGAGTGAACCAGCCAGCCAGGAGCGACACGTTCCAATGGAGAAAAATCACGAACAAGCCGAAGCCGAACAATCCAAAAACAATTGAGGGCACGCCGGCGAGATTGAGAATGGCGATGCGGATGAGGCGAATGAAACGCGTGTTCTGGCTATACTCGTTGAGGTAAATCGCGCTGCAAATTCCGACCGCGAGCGCAAAAATCATGGAGCCGATGACCAGCAGGGCGGTACCGACAATGCAGGGCCAGACCCCGCCGGCGGAGTAGGCCACACTGGTCGCCTCCACCTCCACCGGATGCTCCGTTTTCCATGCGCGAAATTCTCGATCGCTCAGGGTGTATTTTTTTCCTTCGTAATCGAAAACGAAAAGCGTCTGCGGCCCTTGCGTGAAGAACGAGACGTTAATGAACGGCGCGCGAGCGGTGAAAAGAGTGCGGCTGCCTTTGATTCCGATGTCGAGAAAGATGTAGGTCGCCGCTGCCAGCACGAGGTACGTCGCGACGCGAAACAACCAAAAGATAACGACTTCGACGACTTGGCGACGGCGAAATGACGAATGACGAATGACGAATGACGAAGGGAGCAGAGGTCGCGGTGTTCTTTCGTGCTTCGTCATTATTTCGTCATTCGTCATTTCGTGCTTCGTCATTACCCAATGCTCATGCGATAACGCTGCACCAGTTTTTGCGCGCCATAATTTATCGCCAGCGTGATTGCGAATAAGACAAGGCCGACCATGAAAAGTGCGCGGTAATGAATGCTGCCCCGCACCACCTCCCCCATCTCCTGAGCAATGATGCCAGTCATGGTGTGGACCGGCTGAAAAAACGCGCCCAGGCCTTGCGTGAAATCGGGAATGGCGATCCGGTTTCCTGCGCAAAGCAGCACCACCATGGTCTCGCCGATGACACGGCCGAGCCCGAGCAAAATAGCCGACACGATTCCGGAAAGGGAAGCCGGCACGATCACGCGTCCGATTGTCTGGAGGCGATTGGCGCCCAGCGCATAGGAAGCCTCCTTGAATCCGCGGGGGACATTGCGCAGGGCGTCCTCGGCCAGGGTGAAAATTGTGGGCACCGCCATGAGCGCGAGAAGCGAACCAGCAGTGAACACATTCAGGCGTTCCGAAATCGGAAAGAAACCGACCCAGTGAAAAAAGCGCGATTGCGAGAGCTGCCGAATGGTTTCACCGACGACGGCAATGCCGAAAAACCCGAGCACGACCGATGGAATTGCAGCAATGAATTCGACGTACGGTTTGATTAACTGTTTTTCGGCCGGGAACGCGATTTCGCTTACGTAAATAGCCGAGGCCACACCGAAGGGCACCGCGATGGCAAGCGCGACGATCGAAACCATGATCGAGCCAACCAGCAACGGAATAATCCCGTACCAATCCTGCCAAAAACTAGCCGTGGTCCACTCGCGTCCGAAGAGAAAGCCAGTAACGGCACGGTAGGCTGGCACCGGAGCGTTGGTATCCCACGTCGCCAGCTTTTTTGTGGTGCCGGGCAAAATTGCGAGATAGTTCTCGACTCTTTTCGACCAACTATCGAATACCCGCTTCGTTTTCGCGTTTTCGAATATCGGTGGCGTCTTGAGCAGTCCACGGATTTTTTCGGCCATGGTCGAGGAGATTGCGGCGAAGGTTGCCGTGTTCGCGCGCAAGGCCGAGATGGTTGCTGCTTCATCAACCGGGGCAGCGCTGGCGTGCCCCTCCTTTTCACCACCGCGATCAACGTCGCCCGCTTGGAGCGCGAGCGCGTCACGTAAAGCCACAGCTTTTTCTCCGGCATCGGAAACAAGGCCGTTCAAATCATCCGCCGAATCACTGAAGGCAGTAGAAAATTGATCGAATCGCGCCAGGGTTTCAGGTGATTCCGTCGTTTGCGCGCTTTTCCAGGTCAGGTTCAATCCGCGGGAAAGGGCAGCGTGGGCGTTTGCCGCGTCACGCATGATGTCGACGTATTCGAGACCGGCGCGGCGATACAGCCGGATGTTGCGCAGATTCTGTCCGAAAAACCCGAAACCTTCGCGGAAAAGAAAGATAGTGATGAGCCCGAGAACAACAATAGCGATGAGCGCGTTACTGCCAAAAAACGCCTTAATAAAATCGTCGGCGCGCCAGCGGCGAACAGGCCGCGGAGCGACTAGCGGGGAGGTGGCGACAACTTCAGCCATCTTCCAATCATGCCGTCGCCGCAATGGTGGCGGCAAATGCCGAAGTGTTACGTTTACGTTACAAACCCTTTTTGGCTGACATCGGCCGCACCCAGAGAAGAAGAGCCTGAATTCGCGGGCTCTACAACGCTCGCGCTGCCCTTCCCGGATTAGTTTGCGGCGGATTTGGCAGAATGACGCGAATGGTCGTGCCCTGGCCGATCACGCTCTCGGCTTCAACCCGGCCGCCATGCAGTTGTGCGATATGTTTTACGATGGATAAACCGAGGCCGGTGCCTCCAAGTTCCCGGCTCCGGGCTCGATCGGCACGATAAAAGCGCTCGAAAATGCGCGGCAACTCGCCGGCCGCGATGCCTACTCCTGCGTCGCAGACAGAGAGGACGACCTCCTGATTAGGCGCGCTAGCCTGGATCAGGATGCGGCCATTCTGAGGTGAATATTTCACCGCGTTATCGAGCAAATTATGCACGACTTCCTCGAGCCGCCGTTCATCGGCGCGCAGGGTGGGAAAGTTGTCCGGAACTTCCAATTCAAGCCGAAGATTTTTTCCAGCCAAACGTTTCTTCCAATCGCGTGCCACCTCTTCCAGAAAATCGGGCAATCTGATTTCAGCGAGCTGTAAATTCGCCTCTTTCGATTCCAACCGGGCAAGGCTGAGCAAATCATTAACCAGCAGATTGAGTCGATCGGAATGGCGCTTCATTACTTCGTAAATGTGGCGCGTCTCCTTTTCATCGAGATCGCCGGCTTCAAGCAACGTTTCGAGGTTACCGTGAAAAATCGAAAGCGGCGTCCGCAGTTCGTGGGAGACGTTGGCAACGAAATCGCGCCGGATCTCATCGACTTGTTTCAGTCGTGAGATGTCGTGAAAGAGAGCAACTACGCCGCTCGCTCCCCCATCTTGACCCGTGATGGGAACGACGGTGACCTGAAGCTGCTTTTTACGATCGGGCGCGATCACCTCTGCAACCCGCGCCTTGGCCTGATCGAGGGCGGCCCGAATTGGCTCGATCACGTCGCTGTCGCGAATGACGTCGAGTAAGGGTGTTCCGGCCGCGATGGGAGATTGGCCGTACAATTTCTCGAAAGCGGGATTGCAAATCAGAATGTGCTGGGTCGAGTCAACCACCAGCAAACCATCGGTCAGCGCGGAAAGGACCGCGCGCACTTCGGCCGCGTCTTTCGAAACCTGGCGGTCAAGCGCGCGCTGACGAGCCAACAATTGCTCCAAAGCCAGGCCCACCCGGCGGGCGCGCGGCGTGCCGCTAAGAAGAAATGTCGGAGGCTGTTCGCCCCGCCCAATTCTCGTTAGGAGATGTTCAAGCTCCTGCCAGGGACGCAGGTAAAGGCGCTGCAGAAAGAAGGCAGCGGCGACGACAAGAAGAAGTGCTATTGCAACAATCCACCAATGCATGCGCGATTAACTTTCGCGCAAACGATAGCCAAAACCGCGGACAGTTTCGATAGCGTCGCCAGCCTTGCCCAGTTTCTCGCGCAACCGGCGGACGTGGGTATCGACGGTGCGGGTATCGATCACGCTTTCGTAACCCCAGACGTCGCTGAGGAGGCGGTCCCGCTCCTGCACCCGGCCGCGCCGTTGCACCAGAGTGCGCAGCAATTTGTACTCGAGGCTGGTGAGATGAACTACTTTACCATTGATGGAAACATGATGGCGCAAGCCATCGATCCGGATCGGGCCGGCGACAAGCGATTGGGTTTCGGCCGGAGTCTCGCCGCGGCGCAAAATCGCCTGCGCGCGCAGTACGACTTCGCGCGGCGAGAATGGTTTTGAAACATAGTCGTCCGCCCCCAGCTCGAGGCCAACAATGCGATCGATTTCCTCCGCCTTCGCCGTGAGCATGAGAATGGGAATGTGTCGGGTGAGAGAGTCGCCTTTAAGAATTTTGCAGACTTCCAAGCCTGGCATTTTCGGTAGCATCAAATCGAGAATGACCAGCACTGGCGATTCTTCCCGCGCGCGGCGCAGACCGACCGCGCCGTCCGCCGCGGTGATGACGTTGAATCCGGCCGCGCGGTTGAAAGCACGCACCAGCATCTCGACGACGTCGGCTTCGTCTTCGACAACGAGGACTTTTTCTCCCGGGGCCGTGTTCACGACCGCCAATTCTAGCACTTGGGCGCGTGTTGAAAAACGCGGTTGTTGGCGCCAATAAATTCCGCGGCCGACGACAACGCCGAATATGTTTAGCGTCCCTTGCGGCGAGCGTCTCCTCTCCTCCTCGATCGAGGAGAGGACTAAGGTGAGGAGTCGAAAAAATGAAATCCCATCCTTTGAGCCGACCCTCGAAGAGGAAATCCCTCACCTTCATCTCTCCCTTTTGGAAAGGGAGAGGCGGAATCATCCGGCAACGGACACTAAACTACACGACCGCGCGAGAGTTTACGCGACAGGCGTTGGCAAGCCTTCGGCTTTGGGTCCGGCTTTTTCGTTCAAGGCTTCGGTAAATTCCTGCAAGCTGGAAACGATCTGCGGCGCCTTGGTCAAAACCGCTGAGGCCAGTTTTTCAGCGTAATCTGGCCGGCGCTGCGACATTTCCGAGAGCGCCATGATCACGGCGAGGGCATTATTCACGGAGTGCTTGATCTCGCTGTACTTGGCCTGAAGCTCTTTCAGCTCTTCGTGAGAAATGCTGGCAAGTTTTTCACTCATAGCGGTCGATTTCAGTAGAGAAAAGGAAGGCTTGTGCTTGACTTAAAGGTTCGACATCCGTCGTCCGAATGCCTGCGCAAGTTATCAAGATCATTGGAGCACGCCAGCACAATCTCAAGAATCTCAGTGTCGAGATTCCGCGAGAGAAACTAGTGGTCATTACCGGTCTAAGCGGATCGGGAAAGTCCTCTCTCGCCTTCGACACCCTCTACGCCGAGGGCCAACGCCGCTACGTTGAAAGCCTGTCCGCCTATGCTCGGCAATTTCTGGATAAGATGGAAAAACCCGACGTCGATTTCATCGAGGGTTTATCGCCAGCCATCGCCATCGAACAGCGCAGCGCCGGGGCCAATCCCCGTTCCACTATCGCCACCACCACTGAAATTTACGATTACCTGCGGGTTCTTTTTTCCGCTGTGGGCCAACCGCATGATCCCGCGACCGGCAAAGCGCTGGTCCGCCAAACGCCGCAGCAAATCGTCGATCAGATTCTGGCCTACCCAGCTGAAACGAAAATCGTGGTGCTCGCCCCTATCGTCGAAAATGAGCGCGGCGAATTCCGCGATGTGATCGAGAAACTGCGCCGCGAAGGTTTCGTCCGTGCGCGGATCGAAGGCGAGATCATTGAGCTCGGCCGGCCGGAACCGATTCGATTAAAGAAAACCGAATTGCACACCATCGAGGCAGTCGTCGATCGCCTCATCATTCGTGACGGAGTTCGGGTGCGGCTGGCTGATTCGGTTGATACCGCGCTGAAATGGGGTGGGAATCGCGTCGTTGTGCTGAGGCATGTGGAGGGGGCCGCGCCGTCGGCGCCTGGAGCGGTGGACGCGACAGCGCGCGTCCCTCCAAAAAAATGGGAGCTGCAGCGCTACTCTACCGACTACGGTAACGCCGACAGCGGCTTCACCCTCGGCGAGCTAACGCCGAAGCATTTTTCCTTTAACAGTCACCTCGGTGCCTGTCCGGCATGTCACGGTCTGGGGACGCAACTGGTGGTTGATCCAGAATTGATGATTTCCGAGCCGGAAAAATCGATCGCCGAGGGAGTGATTATGCCGTGGCGTCGCGGACCGAAGCGGATGCAGGCCTACTACAAAAAATTGCAGGGTGCGCTGGTGAAACACTTCCGCATCGACGAAGAAGCGCCCTTTGCCGAGCTGCCGGAAAATTTTAAGAGCGCGCTTTATTTTGGCACGGGCGAAACGCCGATTGAAATGAAGTTCGGCAGTAACGGTGAAAAGATTGCCAGGCCCTTTGAGGGTTTGGTGCCACAAATGCAGCGGCTCTACGACGAAACGGAAAGCGAATTCACCCGTAATCGGATTCGCTCCTTCATGACCCGCGAGCCATGCAAAGTTTGCCGCGGCGCGCGTTTGCGACCGGAAATTTTGGCCGTCACAATTTGTAGCCGCTTCGTTGGGCGAAGCGCGGTATCGCGCATAGGGGAACGGCTAGGGGAAGACGAGAAATGCGAGCTCAACATCCATCAGTTTACCGAGTTGACGGTGGAGGAGGCCGCGCAGTTTATTTCCCAGATCGCGCTCTCGGCTCAGCAGAGACAGATCGCCTCGGAAGTGGTGCGCGAAATCGAATCGCGTTTGCAGTTCTTGCTCGAAGTCGGGCTAGGCTATCTTACGCTCGATCGCGAGAGCGGAACGCTCAGTGGCGGCGAAGCGCAGCGGATACGGCTCGCCACCCAGATCGGTTCCGGCTTGGCCGGAGTCCTTTATGTCCTTGATGAGCCAAGCATCGGGTTGCATCAACGCGACAACATTCGCCTGCTGGGAACGCTCAATCGGTTACGCGATCTGGGAAATTCCGTCATTGTGGTCGAGCACGACGAGGAAACCATCCGCGCGGCCGATCACATCATTGATCTCGGGCCGGGGGCGGGTCCACGTGGCGGTGAGATTGTGGCGCAAGGAAAGCTCGATGAAATTTTGGGCGCGCGAAATTCCATCACGGCCGACTATCTTTCCGGTCGCGCCAGGATCGCCATCCCACGACATCGCATTCCGCCCCGCTTCATCAACCTCGATCCGGAAGGCTGGCTAACGATTGTTGGGGCGAGCGAAAATAATCTCAAGAACGTCAATACATCGTTTCCGCTCGGTTGTTTCATTTGTGTGACCGGTGTGTCCGGCAGCGGCAAATCGACTCTGGTGGACGATATTTTGCGCCGAGCATTGTTCCGTCATTTCTACAATGCGAAGGAAAAGCCGGGGGCGTTTCGTGGTTTGCGCGGGGTCGATCAAATCGACAAGGCTATTGTGATTGATCAAAGTGCGATTGGGCGTACGCCGCGATCGAATCCAATCACTTACAGTGGTGCGTTCACACCGATTCGCGAATTGTTCGCACAGCTTCCAGCCGCGCGCGTCCGTGGGTATGACGCGGGGCGTTTCAGCTTCAATGTCAAAGGTGGTCGCTGCGAAAACTGCGAGGGCGGCGGGCTGATCAAAATCGAAATGCACTTTTTGCCGGACGTTTATGTCGAGTGCGAAGTGTGTCATGGCCGACGCTACAATCGCGAGACGCTCGAAATCACTTATAAAGGAAAGAACATTGCCGACGTGCTCGATCTGACCGTGGACGAGGCGGCACGTTTTTTCCGAAATGTTCCGAGCGTGTCGGATAAATTAAATGCGATGCTGGATGTGGGGCTCGGTTATCTTCGGCTGGGCCAAGCCGCCACCACCCTTTCCGGCGGCGAAGCGCAACGGGTAAAACTCGCAACCGAACTGGCAAAGAAGGCGACCGGACGCACTTTTTATATCCTCGATGAACCGACCAGCGGTTTGCATTTTGCCGATATCGAAAATTTATTGCGCGTCCTGATGAAGTTGCGCGACGCCGGCAATACGCTGGTGGTGATCGAGCACAATCTTGAAGTGATTAAATGCGCCGACTGGTTGATCGATCTCGGACCGGAGGGCGGCGAGCGGGGCGGCAAAATCATCGGTGCTGGTCCGCCGGAGAGGATCGCGGAAACGGCCGGCAGTTACACCGGACAATTTTTGCGTCCACTGTTGCGATGAACCTTTCAGGACACCTCGCCACCATTTGTATCGGTGCAATTGCATTTGCGGGCCCGACTAGCGGACAGATCAAGACGGAAATCGCGGAAGCTGCGCGACCGCTTGATGAAGGGGTGCCGGAAGTCGCGGTTTACCAGTTACAAAAATTGGTTGGCAGACTCAGCGGAATAGATGCGATCGAGGCGAAGGAAAAACTGGCAGAGGCCCTGATTGCGGCGCGGCGCTCGACCGAGGCGCTCCATTTGCTGGAAGAGCCGGCGTTGCGCGACTCGACAAGCGGGAAATTTCTCCGGGCTCAGGCGTTGGCGGGATTGAATCGGTATGGTGAAGCCTTCCAGTTGTATCGCGAGATTGCGAATGACAACAGCGTGCCGCAACAGGCTGTTGCCGCATTTGGTGCTGCCGAAATGCTGCGGGCGCTCGATCAAGCCGACGAAGCCATTCGGGCTTATCACGCGCTCGAAAACGATCCGCGCTTCGGCGTCTCGGCACGTCTGCGCGAGGCGGAATTGTTTATCGCGAAACAAGACAGCGTCATGGCGAAGCGCGTTCTCGACGGCACGCAGACCAAAATCACGACCGATAAACGGCAAAGGCGCTTATTGCATGCACGGATTGAGTTGCTCAATCAAAGGCCGGAGAAAGCGGTCGAATTGCTTGATTCGCTGGTGAAGAAACCGGAAGGCGAATCGCGGGAGACGGTAATCGCAGCGCTGTTTGCCATGGCTGACGCGCATTTGCAGATGAATACGCCGGAAGCGGGGGATGATTATTTGGAGGGCTTTATCGATCGACACCCGATTGATCCCGCGCTGCCGCAGGTTTTCGCCAAGCTGGATCAGGTTTACCGCGCCGAGCGCAAGGCACCGCGTAACGAACTGGAAAAGTGGGCGCGCGATCCCGCGCAACCGAGACGCGGATTTGCGCGATGGTATCTCGCGCAAAGCGAACTGCGCGCCGGTCGCCGCGAAGAAGCGATCCGGCACTTCGAGCAAATTCGAGGGAGAACACCGGTGCCGGCGGTGCTTGCACCCGCGCTCTTGCATTACGCGCGGCTGCAAATCGAGGCGGGGAAAGTTAACGAGGCTCTCGCTGTCCTCAGCGAAGCGGGGAAGACGAATCCGGCGCCACAGGTGCGCGAGCAAATCGATTTCGAATCGGGACGCGCAATGTACGCAGCGCTGAAATTTCAGGATGCAGCCGACCGTTTCGAGACTCTGGGAAATAATCGCTCCGCCGTCGCGCCGGTAGCGCTTTTTAATGCTTCGCTCGCGTCGCTTCGGGCGGACGATAAAACAAAAACTGAGCGCGAGAAGGCAGAGTTGGTCAGGCGCGGGCAGCTCGATGAAGCGGCAGAAGTTGCGCTGGAGCAGGCGATCGTCGCGGCCGGGCGAGGTGAAAAGAATGCCGGGGCACTGTTGCAGGATTTTGTTCGCCGTTTTCCCGGCCATCCGCGCGTTTCTGAAGCACAGATAGCATTGGCTGAGATGGCGTATCACGCCGCTCCGCCCAAGCTCGATGAGGCAGAAAAAAATCTGGCGGCAGCACGCGCGGCGCATCCAACGGAACTTGCAATCGAGCATGCCGATTATCTCGCGATCTGGCTGGCGGATGCCCGCGGCGCGGACAGCGATCGTGTTATCGCATCGGCCCGTGATTTTCTGCGGGCACATCCCAGCTCGCCACTGGTGGCGGAAGTTCGTTTGAAACTCGCCGAATCGCATTTTCGCCGGCAGGATTTCGCCAGCGCACAAACAGAGTTCGAAACCCTGGCACAGGAGAACCCGAAATCGGCGCTGACGGAGCAAGCACTCTTTCTGGCCGCGCAATCTGCGATGGCGAGCATGGCCAGTCAGTCACTCGACCACGCCTTAGAATTGCTGACGCAGGTTGTAGCAATCAACGGCGAATTTCGATGGGCGGCGCGCAATGAACAGGCGGCAATCGAACGCCGGTTGGGAAAGTCACAAGACGCACAAGCGCTATATGATGAAGTGCTCAAAGAAGACGCACGTGGAGCGGAAAAGCGCGAAGCTTTGTGCGGGAAAGCCGACATTTTTTTCGAGCAAGCCAATGCCAACGCCGGCAACCTCGATCGCGCAGTCGGGATTTACGATCAGCTTGCCAACGAAGCAGCGAACCAGCCGCATTGGCGCAATCAGGCTCTGTTCAAGAAAGGTGTTTGCCTGGAGAAAGAATCAGATCGCGACGGCGCGCTGGCGACTCTCTATCGCATTCTTGAATTTAATCCTTCACCCGACCGGCCGCCGGAATTTTTTTGGTTTTACAAAGCCGGATTTAATGCGGCGCGGTTACTGGAGGAGCAGCAAAAATGGGAAGCGGCGGCGGCGGTTTACGAAAAATTGGTGGCGGCCAACGGACCTCGCGGTGAGGAAGCGAGCGCGCGCCTGGGGCAATTGCGGCTGGAGCATTTTCTTTGGCAATAGCTGGGGCGAAAAATCGTTCCGATTGTCGTTGTATTATGCCGAAAACTGCTCGATAATTCGGGTATGAATACACCGTTTAGGCTGCCCCGCCTGGCCGGTTGGACGGGGCGATGCGGCGTCGCGTTAGTCGCGCTGACGTTTTGCGCATCGGCCCTTGCTGATCCGAGTAAAAATGTAGTTGCAACGCCTCGAGAGCAGGCGAGCAAAATGCAGACAGCAGCCCAGCGTGCTGCCGTCAAAAAGCAAATCTATATGATTATCTCGGGCTCGGCGATTCCCCAACCATACGACCGCGTGGCAGGCCCAATTGCGACCACGGCGATCCCGATGTTTGTGATCGGGAATCACGTTGATTAGGCGGCAATAGATTTTTTTTGCCGCGGAACGCGCTCGGATAAAGCGCGTGGGGAAAGTTTATTTTTTCGCCAATCCATCAAGGCACGCAATCGGCGACCGGTTTTTTCCAGCGGGTGACGTCGCCCTTCTTGCAACAACGCACGATAGCGTTTCCCTCCGGTTTTCATCTCGCGAATAAACTCGCGCGCAAATTTTCCGGTGCGGATTTGTCCCAGTGCCATCGCCATCTTTTGGCGGACGTGCTTATCCACAATTTTTGGTCCAACGGTGAGATCGCCCCACTTCGCAGTGTCGGAGATCAGGTCGCGCATACCTGCGATTCCTGCTTCGTGGATCATGTCGACAATGAATTTCAGTTCGTGCAGGCACTCGAAGTAGGCTAGCTCCGGCGCATAACCGGCGCGAACCAAAGTCTCGAATGCGTTGCGAATAAGCGCGGTTGTTCCGCCGCACAATACGGCCTGCTCTCCGAAAAGATCGGTCTCCGTTTCTTCCCGAAAAGTTGTTTCGATCACGCCTGCCCGGGCGCACCCGATCGCTTTGGACCATGCGAATGCAATGGCGCGCGCCTGACCGCTAAAATCGTTTTCCACTGCGAGCAAGGCGGGCACGCCGCGGCCCGCGTTAAACTCACGCCGCACCATTTGCCCTAATCCTTTCGGCGCTACCATCACGACGTCCACATTGCGCGGAGGGACGACAGTCCGGTAAACGACGGTGAACCCGTGAGCAAAGAGAAGCGTCTGTCCACGCCGCAAATACGGCGCGATTTGTTTCGCAAAAATCTTCGGCATTTTTGTGTCCGGCAATGCGAGAAAAACGATGTCGCTTTGCCGAACGGCTTCCGATGTCTCCAGCACGGTAAGTTTGTGAGCCCGCGCCGCCCGACGTGACTTGCTGCCGCGGTGCAATCCAACCACGACTTCGAATCCGTTGTCGCGGAGATTTAGGGCGTGGGCATGACCCTGCGAGCCAAACCCGATCACGCCGCAAATTTTGCCGCGCAGAATGTCGAGTCTGATCTGTTTGTCGCGATAAATTCGCACCGGCATCGCCGGAGAAGAGTGGCTGATGCGGCCGCTCGCGCCAAATTCAATTTAATTGGCTGCTATCCGTGGCGACGTTGCGAGCGCCTTCAGTCGCGTGGCGTCGTCGCGCGCGTTCTGTGCCTCCGCGGTGCGTCCCATTTTGTCCAGGATCTCGGCGAGCATGAGGTATTGCCGGGGCTGATTTGGTTCGCGTGCGATGGCGCGGCGTTGGGTCGCGCATGCTTGCTCGAGCTGATTTTGGCGAACCGAAATTGCGGCGAGCAAATTCAACGCCTGGACGTCGTGCACATCGAGTAAAGCAGCGTAGCGAAGGGCACGGCTGGATTGAGCAACGTCATTGTTCTCCGCATATAGCCGGCCTTCTGCCAGCCAGGCGGCGTGATGCCACCAGTTTTGACGCGTGTAATTTTCGATTAGACGCAACGCCGGGAGCGGACCTTGTGTTCGGCGCACCAATTCCGATTCAAGACTGATCAGTTCCCATACCTCGGGATAATCGGCGCGTGCGCGCTCGAGGAGCGCGATGGCCCCAGCATCGTCTTTCGCCCGCGAGCGCATGTTCGCGAGATTTAAGACAGCGATCCAGGTGCGAGGATACTGAACTCTCGCTTCCTTGGCGTGTTGGGCATCCCGCGCGAATAAGGCTTCGCCTTCGGCAACTTTTCCCTCATGCACCAGGACATTAGCGAGATTATTGCGCGCGATCGGGTAGTCAGGGTTGGTTTCGAGAATGTGACGGAACATTTTTTCCGCAATCGCATATTCGCCACGGCTCGCGTAAATCTGCCCCAAGTTTACGCCGACGCGGGAGCTTGTACCACCCGCCGCCAGCGTGGACTTATAGAATTTCTCTTCGTTGCTCCAGTCACTGCTGCGGATCGTGCTGCGAACGCTCAAGGCAAGGATTGCGATCGCTGCAATGGCAGTGAGACCGGCCCCGAACTTCCGTGGCAAGTCCAACGCGCAACCGCCGAGGAAAAGCAAGAAGCCGACGCTTGGCAGGTAAAGCCAATGCTCCGCCACGGTCGCGTTAAGTTGCACGATATTCGAGATCGGAAGATAGGCGGCAAAGAACCAGACTGTGCCCATGATGCGCGCTCGCTGACCTATTCCGCTTCTCGCGCAGCCGTAGATGAACGCTGCGAGCACAACCAGACCGAGAATCGAGAGATATTCAGATGCGACCGTTTTACGCCAGCTCTCGCGGCTGAGGTAATTGTCCGGATCGAAAATATTGCGCTCCATGTGCAGGTTCCCCGGAAAAACCATCAGCCGTCCGTAGTCACCCAGCGCACGCAGCATAAGGGTGCCTCGAACCGCGGCCGACCAGTTCTCGGTGAACCCCTTTTCCGCTCGCGCAACTGGAAGCTGGCGTAATTCAGCATATGCGCCAAACACCAGCGCGCAGCAAACGATCGTCGTGATCTTCACTTTTTTGTCAATGTCCCTGGCGAAGGCAAGGGTGTGGACCAGAAAAATTAGCATCCAGATACAAGCGATTTCACGGGAACAAAGTGCCAGCACTCCGGCCAGCGCTGCCAGAGGATAAAGAATACCTTTTAGCCAGCGCGCTTTGGCGATTCGGGCGCGCAATATCAGCAACCATGCGCCCGCTGAGAAAACAAAGGCCAGACTGTCGGCCCGTCCGGAAATGTAATCGATCGCGGCGGAATGCACCGGGTGGACCATCCAGATGCCGGAAATAATGAAAGCGGCAAGGGCCCCCGCGCGCGCCATGCCCGGGTCGTCACTATTCCAAAGGCCGGCCCCCTTTCCAAACAGGTGCCTGAGTAATCGATAAAGCAGCAGGCCGGCGCCCACGTGCAAAAGAATATTGCTCAGATGAAAACCGGCTGGGTCCGCGTTCCAAAAAAAGTAATCGAACATGTAAGAGAGATTCTGGACCGGCCGGTAGTGACCCGAGAGCGAATCGAGAAAGAGATAGTGCCGGAACGTTTCGAGAGCGAGAAGCGGGCTTTTTATGAATGGATTATCTCGGGTGAGGATAATGTCGTCCCAGATGAGCCCTCCCTGGATGGCGGGCAATCGGATGATGAAGCCGATGGCTCCAAGAAAAAAATAACGCGGCCATTGCTTGCCGCAAAAGGCGATAAGGCGCGCCCGAAAACTAGAGCCGAGCGTCACCTTAATCGGAACCTGATTCATGAGCAGGGTTGCGAGAGAGAAGCTGCATCTTTAAACAAACGAGCGTCCTCCCGAGTTGCACGAGAGGACGCCCGAAAGTTTTCAGAACTCCGATAACCTGCTAAGGCCCGTAAGGCGACCAGAAGCCCGTGCCGGCGACGTCCGACAACAAGAGGTAGTCAGCGTTTGGCACCTGCGGAATTATGTCAACCGTCTGAGCACCGTAAGGAGTGCCGAAGAGAGTCGCACCCGTGTTATAGAGGGCGCCGCCTTTCTTGACGTAATTGGTCCAATCGGCTGTCCCAACCACGTCGTTGGTTTTTTTGTTGGTTTCGATTGCGTACTGGTCGACAGCCGCGTCGATCATACGCAGATCGTTAAGGATCTTAGAAGCCTGGGAGCGTTTGCGCGCGCGCAGGAATCCAGGAACCGCTATCGCAGCCAGCAATGCGATGATTGCGACCACGATCATGATTTCCACCAGCGTGAAGCCGGCATGTTTTCGATTCAATTTTGTTAACATTATCTCTTATTGCGTTGTTTTACTGTTTGTTTGTGTTTGAGTTGCGATAGCGCGGCTTCTTCCAGCTACGATCTCACAACTCATTCCCTGCCACTCCCTTGGGTGGGGAATGGCAGGCGAATGAATCGTCAGATTTGATTACGGACCATAGGGCGACCAAAAACCGGTGCCGGCGACGTCCGACAGTGTGGCGTAGTCGGCCGAAGGGACCTGAGGAATGGTATCAACCGTCTGACTACCATAGGCGTGGCCAAGTATGCTGCTGCCGGAGAGAAAAAGGGAGGAACCTTTCTTCAGATAGTTCGTCCAATCGGCTGTCCCAACCACGTCGTTGGATTTTTTGTTGGTTTCAATTGCGTACTGGTCGACAGCAGCGTCGATCATACGCAGATCGTTGAGGATTCGGCTGGCTTGGGAACGTTTACGGGCACGGAGGAAGCCGGGCACCGCGATCGCGGCCAAGAGCGCGATGATCGCAACAACGATCATAATTTCCACGAGGGTGAAGCCCGCGCGGCGCTTGTTAAGTTTGTTCAACATTGCTAACTTGCTTTCTGTTCTTTAGTGTTTGTTTGATTGCGCTCCGAAGCACCCGCTTCGGAATAGCCGCCTTAGGAGCACTCTCGATGCCAAGCAGCGGTCGTTTTAGAATTTCTAGAAACCTGTGGCTCCCTTCGAGCTCAGATCCCTAGGCTTAGGCGCGATTCTCGCTTCGCAAGCGCTACGGCAGCCGCCACTTGCTGATGAATTCGATATCGTGACTTCGCGTAAGCTCCTCAGCCCGATTCATCTCCAGCCGGTGCACTATGTCTTCGCGGGTGTTCTTCTCATCCGTGTCGTTGTTCTGGCCCGACTGACGGTTTCGCCATTTCTCCTGCCGACACGTGGAGACATGCATTTTTACGATGATTGGGCACAGCGGATTCTTAGCGGCCAGTTCACTGATCACCTCGCCTTTTACGGCCTGCCGGGGTACGCTTATTTACTCGCTGGTCTATACAAACTTGCCGGTTACGGTCCATTTGTTCCCGCCCTCTTGCAGGCATTGCTCGATGCTGCGACAGCGGTGCTGATCTATAAGATTTCAGTCGCCATTTTTTCGGCCACCGGCATGCGCTGCGCCCAAATCGCAGGGCTGGTCGCGGCGGGGGGTTGGGCCTTTTTCGTCCCGGCACAAACGTATGCCGCCATTCTTATGCCTACTGTCTGGCTCGTCTTTATCTTCTGGCTCATCCTTTGGCGCATCATCAGGCAGAAGAACGCACCAGGAAGATGCGAGGCATTAATTCTTGGTCTGCTGGTCGGTCTCACCGCCACGGCAATCGCGACGATTCTTTTCCTCATCCCGTTGTTAATCAGCGCTATCGTGCTCAAGCCCGCGATTTCCAATCATTCCCAGTTCCGCACTCGCATCAGCGCGCTCGTCCTCCTTTTCCTTGGCGCTGCTGCCGGTACTTCACCGTGTTGGGTGCACAATTGCCTCGTTGCCCAGGATCGCGTCTTTCTGTCCGCCCACAGCGGTATTAATTTCTGGATTGGAAATAATCCCAGCGCGAATGGTTATCCGCGTTTTCCGCCCGGTCTCCGCGCCGGCCAGGCTGCAATGTTGCAGGATTCAATCGATGCCGCCGAATCCGCGGCCGGACATTCGCTCAAACGTGGCGAGGTTTCACGCTATTGGTCCGCGAAGGCGCGGGCCTACATCGAGCGTCATCCGGCAGCCTGGCTACGATTACTTGCGGTCAAATTGCGCACAGTCTGGAGCGCATTTCAGTACGACGATCTCAGCATCATAACCATCTTGCGGGAGCAGAAAGTGACGTTTCCTGGGATTTATTTTGGCCTGGTCGCAACGTTGGCGCTGCCCATGATGCTTCTTCTTTGGAACACTGCACCGCTCTCGCGTTGGATCACAGCCGCCATCGTCTTACACCTGCTCGCGTTGTTGCCGGTTTTCACGACGGAGCGTTATCGGTTGCCCATTGTCCCGGGACTTCTCGTCTTCGCGGCGTTCGGTCTGATTACCTTCTTTAATAATGTTGTCGCCGGCAAATTTAACTCGGTGATTTCGTACGGCGCGTTATTGGCCGTTTCCACGCTCTTCGTTTCCTGGCCGCAAAGCGATCCATCCCTCTGGGCGTTGGATGCTTACAACAGCGGCTTGCAGGCGCTTGAATCAGGCAATCTCACGCTCGCCGAAAAGAAACTGCAACTTGCTCGCGCTTACGTTCCCACTAATCCGGAGACAAATTTCGCGCTGGGGAATTTGCGTCTGGCGGAAGGAAATTCCGCTGCCGCCTCCGCCTTTTACCTCGCTACTCTTCAGCTCGATAATCATCACCGCGGTGCCCTCAATAACCTCGGTGTCATGGCACTGGATGGCGGTAAATTCGACGCAGCGGAGAATTGGCTGCGCCACGCCGAAGATGTCGATCCTGGCAACGCGAAGATCCATTTTCTTCTGGCGAAGACGCTGCTGGCCAAAGATGAGCATGAGCTGGCGCGAGAAGAAATAGAAATCGCCA
>Ga0209687_1000178_pt1 | contig 23475 bp, 18 predicted proteins | sample GraSoiAngelo_136_FD_185893 | JGI IMG/M metagenome (GOLD analysis project Ga0209687, IMG submission 185893) | Grasslands soil microbial communities from the Angelo Coastal Reserve, California, USA - 14_0929_09_20cm (SPAdes) (version 2) | ecosystem: Environmental > Terrestrial > Soil > Grasslands ...
ATTGAGTCCCGGTGTGCGAAATGTGCTTGTAATGAGAGGCGCGGTTGAGCTGGCGCGCAAGAACAGGAGCGGCGCTCTTGAAGCGTGGGACTCCATCATCTCTCGCCGCGCTTCCGCGGCGGACGCCCAATTGTACCTGCGGGTGATGAGCGAGAACGGCTTGCTCAGGGAAGCACTGCCAAAGCTCGAGAATTTCATCGTCTCCTTTGTCGGCCGCGAAACCAGCCGTAACTCAAATAGTCGCGCGGAGACCGTTAAGCCGCTCGTCGAGCAAATCGCCGAGCGAGCCGCATCCAGCAAGCTCACATCACAGGCTGCCGAGGCCCTTTACGCCACGATCACGGCCCTGCCGAGCGATACGGTGATCGGGCGAACGATCATCGAGGAACAGTTGCTCCCGGATGCTCATCTCGCAAGCATCTATCGGGTGATTCACACGCGCATGTCCGATCTGGCAGCCGCGCTGGTCGGGACGCCGGAGTATGACGGCGGTCTACAGGTCGAGGGCCAGTACATCATTCCGAGTCAGGCTCTGGCCGAGCTTCGCCGGCAGTATCTCGATTATCTGATCAGGAACAACTCGCTGAATGAAGCGCGATTACTGATCGATTCAATCAAGCGCGAGCAAGCCAACTTGATGCTGCCCACACAGGCTGGTTCGGCGAACGAGCCTGACGTCTATGAACACTACGAATGGCTCCCGCTTGCTTCGGCCTTGATCGAGTTGCGAAGCGGTCCCTCGAACGCGGCAAAAGCGCTCGCGATTCTCAAGCGTTATTGCGGACTCGAATTAACGGGACCGCAACCGTCCGGCGTAACTCGCGACCGGGATCATTGCCTCAGGGCGTATGCTCTGCTCATGGCCGAGCACAAAGAAGCCGACGCCGACGCGCTTCTCTATGACGCATATCGCGCGGATGTAAGCGGGCGAGGCAGTCAGGGGATGGAAGCCGCGCTGGCGGGGCTCGCCGAAATAGAAGCAAGACGCGGAAGATTGCAGGAGGCCGGACGATGGCTGAAGCAGTTGGCCGAGCGCTCGGTTGATAACAGCAGATTGCTGCAACTCGCGGCCGAAACCGCCGCGCGCATCGGTTTATTCGAAGATGCAATTACGTACCGGAGTCAGCTCGCAACCGTCCTTCCTCAAGATGCCGCCAACAGACTCGAGCTTGCACGCACAATCGCGGCGGCGGGCCGAAGGGCTGAGGCAGTCAATCAGTTGGCGGCGCTTGCTTCCGACGATTCGAGCCCGAACACGGTTCGCGCGCAATCGGCCGAAGCAGTCAATCGAATCCTTCAGACGAATCGAGGCGATCAAGGCCTGCGCTCAGCGGCAGTCGAAATACAACGAGGAGCGCAGTCGAAGACCGGGAATTCGGCCGCACAGCTAATAGCCGCCGCGATAGCTGAAGGTTTAGGCAACTTCGAAGAGGCGAAACGGTTCTTGGCGACGATTGAAGAAGGCTCGCTTGCAGCCGCGGCCCATCTCAAGCTCGGCATCATTGAACGAGCTACCGGCAACAGCCGCGAAGCAATTCGACAATTCGAACGCGCGCTATACATCGATGCGGACGGCGAGGTTACAAATTCGATTGCATTGGCAGCCGCCGATCCGATGAGCAGCACGCAGCAGGGCCCGGCCTCTCCCCGCGCAGCGCTTGTCGTTCTCTATGCCAACGCCGGTCTTGATTCGGCTGCAATCAACCTTGTGTCGCCGGAGCAAAGCCGCGAAGGGGGCGTCCCTCAAATTGCGCTCATTTCACTTCTGACCGCGGCCAAGGGCGAGCGCCAAATCGCGTTCGAGCCTTCCCTGGCGGTTCAACGCCGTTCATCGCGCCCGGCGTTGGCGACCATCGACCAATTGAACCAGGCAGCGCTCGCGAATACTGACCGCTTGCGAGAGGCTGTAGTCGCTTCTTACCTGCGGCTGGGAATGTACGAACGCGCTCGCGAAGTTCAACGAACCAGCCTTTTCGGATCTCTCACGGCGGAGCAAAAAACCGCGATCGAGAAGAAGCTCACCGAGATCACCACCGCCGAGGCGGCGGAGCGCCTGCGCAAGGCCAATCTCTTTCACGTGAGCCGTTCTAACGCGACTGATTCGATCTATGCGGCGAAGTTCCTCGTCGATCGAGAGGAGAATTGATATGAGAACGGATGAGACTCGCAACGCCATGACGCCGGAGCCGCCTTCGATGTTGCGCGATGCGCGCTGCAGGGTTATCACGCGTCTTTCTCAATATGGAAATCGCGGCGATCTCGGCCGCTCGCGGCGGTCTTTCTCGGCTTCGGCGGCGGTATGGATCGCGCTGATCATTGCCGCGCTCTCCTTGAGATCCGATGGCCAACAAGCCCAGCCGCTTGAAGATCAGTTAAAGCTCGCGCGAGTCATGCCTCGCGGAGCATCGCTCTACGTTCAGGCGCGGGATCTGTCGGCTCTGATGAAACGATGGATCGCGTCAAAGACCAGAACCGACTTCTACGGCGGTCCGAGCTATTCCGCGTTTACCAAATCCCGCATATACCTGAAGCTGGACGCGCGCAAGACCGATTTTGAAAAGGCGATCGGATTCGATCTCAATGAAGAGCGGCTCGCCGAAATAGCGGGCGGAGCTTCGGCGGTTGCTATGTACGACATAGGCAAGACCGAGCTTGTGTTTGTTACGGAAGTTCCCCGTGCGCAGGCAATAGCGACGGAACTCTTCAAGCAGGCTCCAAAATTCGAGGAGCGATCGGCCGAAGGAGCGCCTTACTATGCTAGCGAAGTCACTACTGACGGAGGCCGCCTCAAACAGCAATTCTGTTTCGCCTACGCCGACAATAAACTCATCATCACTACGGCCGAAGGACTGATTATTCGCGCCCTGCGGAACATTAGAACTTCACAAACGGCCCCCGACTCACTCATCGGCGATGTTCTTTCGAGTGCTGCTCGCATCAAGGATACGAGTCCCGCTGATCTCACGATGTGGCTGGATCAGTCGAGGCTCAACGACAATCTCTACTTCAACGCCTACTGGCTTCATAAAAACGAATCCGAGCTCGCGCGATTCGAGAATGGCATCGTCAAGATGAGGCTAACGAGTCGAGGCCTCGAAGAACAGAGATGGTTCACATTGAAATCCGCGCCGCACGCCGATGAACAGATTCCCGCCGAACGCGCCCGGTCACTGCTCCATTTTGTTCCCGCCGGCGGCCAACTCGTGAGATTGACGGCGGACCGCGCTACTCGCGCGCGCGCGATAACCGACACGCTCATAGGCGCCGAGCCGCGCCCATCGACCCCGACATTTAAGGCGGCATCAGAACAAACCAGCGATCACGAGAGCGAAGGAACGAGCGAGAGCGCTGTCAGCAAGAGCTCCGAGGTATATCGCCGGCTTGATTCCCGCTTCGACAGCGATGTGGACGATGAGGAGTTCACAGGTTCGGCGGCCAGGGCTCAGGCAATATCGTCTACGCAAACCGTGAAGGCTTCGCTGGGCCAGCGTATCGAGACATTGCTCAAGCTGTCCGGTTCGGCCGCGTACTGCGATGTGATGAGATCGCGTCTGGACCGCGAGAAACTCTTTGTCGGCTTCGATCGGGCTTTGATAATTGAGCTGTCGGAAGTGGGAGGATTCGATCGCGCCGCCTTTGAAAAAGCGGTGACCGATGAGCTGCGCGCTCGCTTCGTCGTATCCGGAGCCCCGCAGAATCTCGCGTGGCAGGAAGAGAATGGAGTCCGCTATGTCGGACAAACAGCCGGCGGTCAATCGCTGCTCGGCGCCTCCGCGGCTTACGCGATCTCAGGAAAGTACCTCGTGCTCGCTTCAACCAAAGACATTGCGGCGGACGTTTTAAAAGCTGCCTCGTCTCCAAAAGCAGCGGCCCTGGAGATATCAGGCACAACCGATTACTTTGCGGTAGTGAGGATCGCCGACGCGATGCCGCTTTTCGATAAGCTGATGTCGACGCTCGACGGCAAGACGATTAATCCGGTCAAGACCGACGATTCCGAGCCTGAGGTAAAATTCTTCAGCGACAACATCTCGAGCTTGATAAAGGCGCTGGCTTTTCGCGAGGTGCGTGTAAGACATGAGAGTCAGGGAACTGAGCTGCACGAGAACCTCCTGTACTCGTGGTAAGGGACGTTTCGAATCTGTATCGACGGATATACTGGTTGTTATTGTTTCGAGGATCCCCTAAAACCTGCCACACGGCCATAGCCGAACGCACGGCAGATGTTTCTAAAATCGCTATTGTCCTACGGCGGATTGGAAGGGTATGGTTGCCATCATGGATTGGGCTTCGTGTAATGCCGTCGAACGTGACTCTAAGAAGGTAAGCGGGGCGTGGCTTTTTCGAGACTCACGCGTACCGGTGACGGCCTTATTTGAAAATCTTGAAGGCGGCGCCTCGATCGAGGACTTCCTGATGTGGTTCCCTGGCGTTTCCAAGGCGCAGGTGGAAGCAGTTCTTGAATATACGATTCAGAGCCTTAATTGCGATCGTCAGGCCGCCTAACAATGAGGCTACTCTTTGATCAGGGAACGCCAGTTCCCCTGCGACATCATTTACTCGCTCATTCAGTCGAAACCGCCTACGAAAGGGGTTGGAGCACTTTCAAGAATGGCGATCTTCTTTCCTCCGCTGAAGCTGATGGATTTGATGGAATAGTTCAATCCAACATCCTATCTCGCCCATTAGACCCAGGATTCTCATCGACTCGTTTGCAATCGCATACCTATTTCTAATTGTTCTTGCTATAGTTCCGGCGGCAAGAACGTCACTGCCATTGCCGAAATAAACAAAAAGAAAATACGACCGAAGCTGAGGACTATTGACCATGAAAAGACTTCTCGTTTGGCTCGTTGTCTCTCAAACCCTATGCGCTCCGTTTATCGCCGGCGCTCAAACCACCGCCAGACCCGAGGCAGGTGAGCGGCATGAGTTCGTGATCTCGAATTTCAAAACCGAGAGCGGCGTGACGCTGCCGCAGGCGCGAATTGTTTACGGCACTTTTGGTCATCTGAACGCCGCGAAAGATAACGCGGTGCTGCTGCCGTCGCACTATATGGCGAATTTTCAAGGATACGGATGGCTTATCGGGCCGGATCGCGCCCTTGATACCTCGAAGTTGTTTCTGATCGCGACCGAACTGTTCGGAAACGGCCGTTCTTCTTCTCCGAGCAATACCCCGGAGCCTTATCACGGCCCAAGGTTTCCTGTCACGACCATCAGAGACAATGTCGAAGCGGTGCACCGGCTGCTCACTGAAGAACTCAAGATAACCCACCTTCGTGCGATTGTCGGATTTTCAATGGGCGCGCAACAGGCGTTTCAATGGGCAGTCAGCTATCCGACGTTTGCCGATCGCATTGTCGCAACGTCCGGCACGGCGAAATGCTATCCGCACGGAATCGTCAGACTGGAAGGACAGATCGCGGCAATCACATCTGATCCCACGTTCAATAACGGCGACTACACCGCTCCGCCGGCTCGCGGCCTGGAAACGTTCGGCGTGGTGTGGCTCGGATGGCTTTACAGCCAGGAATGGTGGCGAAAGGAACTGTGGAAACCAACCGCGCAGCCGGGCGCTACATTTGAGCAGTATTTTCAAATGAGACGCAGCCGCTTCATCCCTGGCGCGGACGCGAACGACCTCATTCTCCAGATGCGAACGTGGGAGAAGCATGACGTCGGTACGACGTCTGGGTTTAATGGAGATGTCGAACGCGCGCTCAAGTCAATCAAGGCTCCCTTCTTGTACATGCCTTCGGAAACCGATCTCTATTTTCCGATAGGCGACGCGCGCTATGAAGCTGCTTTTATACCGGGAGTGTCGTTTGTGCCGATCCCATCGCTGTGGGGACATACGGCCGGCGCGGCAAGCAATCCCGCCGACGCGAAATTCCTGAATGAGACGATAGGGCGATTCCTGTCAGGGAAGTAGGGAAAAGGGAGCAGGAGAGGGGATAGGAAATACTCCTTCAAAGATGAACCTCCGCAAAGAGGGGCGGCCGCGGCGGGCCGCCCAGACAAATTCTCGCGCACCAGGGCTAAGCCTCGCCATACTCCTTCAACAGCTCTAACAACTCCTCGGCGCTGATTTGATAGCGCTCGTTGCAAAAATGGCAGATCAATTCCGCGCCGTTGTCCTTGACGAGCATGTCTCTAACTTCGGCTTCTCCCAGCGCGGAGATTATCAAGAGCGCTCTCTCACGCGAGCACTGGCAGTAGAATCGCGGTTCGGTCTCTTCAAGAAGCGAGATTTCGAGATCGCCTAACACTGTCTCCAACATTTCTTGAGGGCCAAGACCGGAACGAATCATCTCGGTGACTGAAGGCGTGTCGGATAAGATGTTTTCGAGATGGTTAATCAAATCTTCGTCGGCGCTTGGCATCATTTGAACTATGTATCCGCCCGCCGCTGCAACCCTGAGTCGCTCGAGTGAAAACTCCGGTGAAGCAACCGGTTGGTTAAACGAAGCTTCATCTTCATCTACCTTCATCAGCACGCCCAAACTGACCGCTGAGTTGATCTGCTCGGACTTTGCGAGATAGTAGGCGAAATCTTCTCCAATCTCACCCGAGACAATCGGCACCGAGCCTTGATACGGTTCCTTCATCAAGCCGATTTCGAAGCCCGCGTCGCGAGTGACATACATCGTACCGCCGCCGACCAGCGCCCTTACGTCAAACTTGCCGTAGCTGTTCATGCTGGTGACGTCGGCTTCGGGGTTCGTCACATAACCGCGCACGCTTCCCTTCGCGTCCGATTGCGCGATTATGTTTCCGATTGGGCCCTCGCAGTGAAACTGCACCGTAATCTTTTCGAGATCTTTGAGGCTGCTGCCAAGGAGCAGGCCGCCGGTCAACACCCTGCCCAGCGCTACCGATGCAGTGGGAAAAGTTCGGTGCCGGCGACAGGCCTCTCCCACGAGCGAAGTCGTAACCGCCGCCATCAACCGGATCTGATTATCGGCCGCGGTTGCGTGCACCAATTTGTCCGTCCTGTTTTCCACTTGTAACTCAGCTAGCGCACTTCGGCGATTGCCCCGACAACAATCCAATCGCGTGAGGAAGAGTGTGCCGGATTGCGATGAAGTTCTCGTACGCTCCCCGGCGGCTTCCCGGTAGATTAACGATGAGCGTGCGTCCCCGGATTCCGCATACGGCGCGAGACAAAGGCGCAAGCGGCGTCGAGTCGAGGCTGCGCTGCCGCATTAGCTCGGCGAGCCCGGGAGCCTCTTTCTCGATGACGGCTCGCGTGGCTTCCGGAGTGTTGTCCCGAGGCGCGAACCCCGTGCCGCCCGTCGTACAGATCAGGTTGACGACTCCTCCGTCGGAGTATTCACGAAGCCGCGAAGCAATTAATTCCAAATCGTCTGGGAGAATTTCGGTCGCCTCGATTTTAGAGCCGAGTTTCTCGAGTTCGGCTACCACAGCCGGTCCGGACTGGTCTTCGCGCTCGCCGCGAGACGCGGAGTCGCTTATGGTAAGTACGACCGCCCTGATTTCAACTCTTGCCATGCGATGAAGTAGTATCGCAACCGCGCCTCGCGTTTGTAAATGGATCGCGAGGAGTAGTAGTCGAGAGAGAACGAAAAGGAGCCTACGATGCGTAATATTCCGTGATGAGCAGCGCTTCGCTCGCTTCACCGCGGTCTGCTGCCCGCTGCCTTCGGGCGCGGACGAAAATGGCGGCTGCTGTCCTCATCGTGTCCTCATCGCCCGTTGCTAACAAACGCCTGCTTGGTTATGATCACTCCCGTCTAAAAATAAGAGCCTTAGAATGATAAAGACGATTGAGTGGACCGGCGAAGGCGTTGTGATGATAGACCAGCGGCTGTTGCCCGGCGAAGAAGTCTATCCCATATTCAGAACCTGTGAAGAAGTCGCGCAAGCCATCGAACAGATGGTAATCAGAGGCGCGCCTGCGATTGGCGTGGCCGCGGCCATGGGCTTGGCCCTTGGGCTTAAACAGTCGAAAGCCGCCGGAGACGCGGAGGTCGAAAAGGAATTCGATCAGATGTGCCGGCGCATGGCTCGCACCCGTCCAACCGCCGTAAATCTCTTCTGGGCCATCGAGCGGATGCGATGGCGTTTCAACCGTTCAAGAAAGGACGGAGGCTCTCTGGATCAGATCAGGTCGGCGTTGATTCAAGAAGCCTCGCTGATTTACGAAGAGGACATAGACAGCAATCGCAAGATGGGAGCCTTTGGAGCAGAGTTGATCCCCGAAGGCGCGACGGTTCTAACGCATTGCAATGCCGGAGCGCTCGCCACCGCGGGATTTGGCACCGCTCTTGGAGTCATCAGGGCTGCTGTCGAATCCGGCAAACACATCAGTGTTTTCGCGGATGAAACAAGACCTTTTCTTCAAGGCGCGAGGCTCACCGCGTGGGAACTGGCCAAGGATGACATTCCCGTAACGCTGATAACGGACGGTATGAGCGGCCATTTTATGCAGCGCGGCCGAATCAATTGTGTGATTGTCGGAGCGGACCGGATCGCGGCCAACGGCGACGTTGCTAACAAGATCGGAACTTACATGGTTGCGGTGGCCGCTCACGAAAACAATATTCCGTTTTATGTCGCCGCACCGTTGACGACGATCGACCTCACGCTCAATTCCGGCGAAGAGATTCCGATCGAAGAACGTTCGGAATCCGAAGTAACCCACGTGCGCGGCGAACGCATGGCGCCGCCCGGAATAGCCGTCGCCAATCCCGCTTTCGACGTGACGCCGCACAGATACATCTCCGCGATTATCACTGACAATGGCGTGGCCCGCGAGCCATACGACCTGAGCTTGAAATCATTGTTCGCGGAATTGGAAACCGGATCACGCAAGATCGATTAGCGATCTCGCATCAATGATCCTTTAATCAAGAGAGAAGATGGAGCTAGAGCATATAGTCGGACAGTTACTATTCATCGGGCTGCCGGGGCCGTCGCTTGATGCGGATACGCGCTCGACGATAGAGGCCATTCAGCCGGGCGGATTCCTGCTAACTGATCGGAACATCAACAGCGCGCCGCAGGCGGTCGAGCTTATAGCCTCGATCAGAGAACTGTCGAAGGTTCCGCCGTTCATCGCGATCGATCAGGAGGGCGGGCGCCTGGATCGCCTGAGAGCCATTTATTCGGCGATGCCGACGCCCGATCTGCTGCGAGCCTCTAACGATGCGTCCGCCGCGGCTCGACTGGGCGAGATAACGGCCGAGGCCCTGCGAACCCTGGGGTTCAATCTTAATTTCGCGCCGCTGCTGGATATTTCTAGTGACGACTCCGTTGAAAATGGATTGAAAGGCCGCTATCTCGGCGGCTCAGTGGCCGAAGTCGTGCGGCTTGCGGGCTCGTACCTGGAAGGACTTCAGCGGGGCGGCGTGATAGGAGTCGGAAAGCATTTTCCCGGACTCGGAGTTGCCGCGGTGGACCCGCATTCGAGCCTGCCTCAAATCGACGACTCGCGAGACCAGCTCTCCAGAATCGGAATTCGGCCTTATACGGAGCTCTTCAGCAAGATCAATGCGAGGCTCAACGCGGTCATAATAGCTCACGCTCACTATTCCGCTTTCGATGGACCCTCGCCGCTGCCGGCGACTCTTTCTCGCAACGTGGTCACAGGCCTGCTAAGGGAAGAACTCGGGTTCAAGGGTCTGTCGATCGCCGACGACATGGAAATGGGAGCAATCACGTCGAGCCGCGATTCCGGGGAAGCCGCGATAGTTGCGTTTGAGGCGGGAGTCGATATGGTGGTCGTTGGCTCCCCTCAGGATCGGGTAAGAGCCGCCTGGGAAGCCGTTACGGCCGCCGCGCGCGAGGGCAGGCTCAGCAAACAGCGCCTGAACCGATCTATAGACCACGTTGCCAGCGTCAAGTCAATGACCTCTCCGCCGCTTCAATTCAATGAGCTGGTGGTCGCGCGGCTCAAAGAGAAGCTTGGCGAGTTGAACGCCGGGCTTCAACACATCCGATGAAGCAGCGAAGTCTCGAATCTTGATGACAGAATGCCGAGAGCAGCCCACCGGAAAATCTTCTTTCACCCACTCATTTTTGCATTCGCTATTTTAGTCCTGGCGACATGCCCGGCCTGTAAAAGGAAACCCGCCGCCGATACCCTCGTGATCGCTATCGAGACTGTTCCGCGGGGCTTTGATCCTCGATTCTCCAGCGGTAACTCAAAGTCCGCGCGGATTATGCAACTGCTCTACGACACGCTGCTGATCAAAAACGAGCGCTTCGACTTCGTCCCCTCGCTCGCGGATCGATTCAGCGAAACGGATGATAGTCGAACCTTCACGTTTCACATTCGGCCCGGAGTAAAATTTCACAACGGCAAAGCTCTGACCTCGGCTGACGTGAAGTATACGTTCGACTCTATAGCGTCGCCGGCTCTCAAATCGCCGATGCGAGGCGTATTCGATAAATTCGCTTCGATTGAAACGCCGGACCAGGAAACGGTCATCTTTCACGCGCGCGAGCCCTTCTACAGCTTCATTGGGAACCTTCCAGCGATCGGAATTGTTCCCGAGGGCGCTGGAGTTGAAAACATCGACTCCCCGATCGGGAGCGGACCATATCGATTTGTCTCATATAGGGAAGGCGAGGCGGTAAAGCTTCAGGCGAATCCCGACTATTGGGCGGGCGCGCCGATAATCCGATTCGTGGATGTCAGAGTCATAAGCGACAACGGAACGCGGCAGGCTGCCATTATGAGCGGCGAGGTCGATTTGGCGTATAACGCCGAATTCGATCCGGAGACGACTCGCGCGCTTGCGGGCAGGCCCGGGCTTCAGGTAATTGAAGGCAACGGAACCAATATCGCTCACCTGGGAGTGAATCTGACGACGCCGCTCCTGGCCAGCCGCGAAGTTCGACAGGCGATTGCATGCGCAATCGATCGACAAGCCATTATTCACTCGCTTCTCAGAGACCAGGCCAGAGAGGCGGATTCAATACTGCCTCCGGAACAATGGGCCTTCGAATCCGACATCACGGTCTATAACTACAATCCGGATTGGGCCAAGACCCTGCTCGATCGAGCCGGCCTGATCGATCCGGATGGAGAAGGCCCCCAGAGCCGGTTTGAGCTGACCTTGATGACTTCCACCAATCAGCTCTCGCGCAACATAGGCGCCATCATTCAAGACCAGCTCAGGCGCGTGGGAATCCAACTCAATCTCAGTTCTCTCGAAACCGCGACTCTGCTCGACAAGATATCGAAGGCGCAGTTCGATCTTTATTACCTCATCAGCGTAGGCGGAAATCAGAGCCCTGATATCCTTCAGTTTGTCTACCACAGCCGCTATCAGGACGCGGGATTCAATGAAGCGATCTCGAAGCTCCGAGCGGAAGCTGATCCATTGAAGATGCGATCTATATTCGAGGAGCTGGATCGGATCCTTGCTCGCAGGGAATATTGTCGCGATTCCGAAGTCTACCGGCTCGCGGCGCGAGCGGCGGCTCTTGCGGAGCCGAATGAAGGAGCGGCCAGGAAGCAACTCTATCTCCGTATCAACTCGATCCTGACGGATCGGGGAGGCGCGAATCGGAGCCGCTATTGCAACCCTCAGATGAATGCCTGGATAGTCGAAGCCGAGCGAATCACGGATCGCTCCGGCAAAAAGTCTCTCTATTCATTGGTTCAGAAGACCGCTTCGGACGACCTCCCGCAAATCTATTTATGGTATCCGGCCAACGTGCTCATTGCATCGAAGCGAGTTGGAAACATCCAGATCGAGCCCTCCGGTGCATGGTTTTTTGTTTCTACGCTCACCCTCAGTTGACGTTTCATCGACAGAATCCAAACGCCGCGCCTCCTCCGTAGTTGAAAGTGACAAACGGGAGGAGAAAGATGGAAAACGCCGATTTAATAACCGTGAACGATAAGCCGCTTCGATTCGCTGCTCTTGTATATTCGACGATTCTGCTCGTCGCAATGTGCATCGGGATGTATGGATTGTTCTCGCTGCTATGGCTCGCCAACGCCTCGATGGAGAGGGCAAGCGCGGCGGGTTCGCTGCTTCACTAACAAAGAACCACCGTGGTCATTATTCCGCCTTCTCAATCCTCGACCGCGCGTAATATAGTTGTTGCTAGAGCAATTCACTAATCGTGCCGATTGAGAGGTTGATCAGTTATGACCCGGAAGCGCTTTTTCTCCGGTTCGGCAGTATTCTTCTTCACGATTTCTTTCATAGCTCCATCATTCGCCGTAATGGACGATTTCGAGATGATCGTGCAGAACGTCGAAAAGCACTATCAGGCAAAGCGAAAGAAAATCCCGCTGCTCGGAATAGCGAACCTGGCTTCAAAAGTAATTCAGCCGGCGGGCGTGAAGAGTTTCAAAATAGCCGTTTTCGAAGAACAGGATTTTGCACCAGGACAGCGTGATCAGGAATTCTACAGCGAGATAACCCATTCACTGGATGCGAAGTGGAAGCCTCTGGTTCGATCCGGCAGCCGTGGGTCGGGTACGCGAACCTTCTCATACAGCCGCGAAGCCGGCCCGGATCTTGAGCTGCTCGCGGTCACTCTAACCTCAACCGAAGCCATTATTACAAAGGCCAGGCTCAGTCCGGACGCCGTAGCAAAGTTCATGGACAGGCCCGAGCTGCTTGGCTTATCGCTCGCGGGCGGCTCCAGTCGATTGTCCACCGGTGCGGATACAACCGAACCAACAATCGGAGGAAAGGGAGACGGCCGCCGGTCGTCGCTTCAGGCTTTACGCGATCCAAATCTCTCCGGGCAGGCGGCCGCCGATTCCGGAACGAAACCCACTTTGCATAGAACATCCCCGGATGATCCTGAACCTGATACGCACGCATCGAGTGATCCTGCCGCTGATAAAACGAGCTCCGATGAAACGACGCTTCACCTCGAGGCGCGGCTTGTCAATCTCAACGTGAAAGTCTGCGATCACGCAGGCGCGCTGCTGGGAGGGCTCGACAAACAAGATTTTAAGGTATTCGAAGATGGAATCGAGCAGCACATATTCTATTTCGAGCCGATCACCGCTCCGATCAATCTTGTGCTGCTGCTTGACCTGAGCGGCAGCACTCAGGACAGCCGAAAAGTCATGATCGAAACCGCGCGCAGGTTTATCGATTCGCTCGGCACTCAGGATCGAATAGCGCTTGCCGCGTTCACGCGAGACTTCGTGGTGCTGTCGGATTTCACTTCCGACAAAAAGCATTTGAGAGAGGCCGTCGCCAAGGTCAAGGGCATCGAAGGCGGCACGGCTTTTTACGATGGAATGTGGTCCGCTATGGATCTGCTTCGCAAGGTGAAGGGGCCGCGAAAGGCCGTCGTCGTCCTGACGGACGGCGTCGACAACTCGCTATTAAAAGCCGGCTACTTTCCATCCAGGCACGGCTTCGAACAGCTTCTGGGCCGCGTTACTGAAGAGGACGCGACAATTTATCCGATTTATCTGAGCGACGAAGAGATGAGACTGCGCCGTGAATTGACCGATCGCTCGAATGATGACCGGCAGCGCGGGCGGATCGGCCGCAGGCTCCAGACTAACCTCCTGGCGCGTCGCCAGATCGAGAAGCTTGCGGAAGAAAGCGCCGGAACCGTCTTCGTTGCCGAACAGGAAAGAGATCTCGACGGAGTATACCAGCGCGTTGCCGCGGAATTGAGAGTCGTTTACACGATTGCCTACGCTCCCAAAAACGACGATCGAGACGGTAAATATCGGAAGCTCAACGTCACCGTCAATCATGATGATGCGGTAGTAGTGAAAACCCGCCGCGGCTACTACGCGAAATGACTGCGTTTTACATCGGTCAGTCGCAGTGAGAGCGCTTGTAATGAAAATCGATTCCTTTCTCGACACCTTTGCTCGTGCCTTCTATGCGAGCGAATAGAGTATCCTGTGAGGATCGCCGATAGATGATTCGCTGCGGAAAATCGTGCGCCGGGTTTTCGAAAACGGCTTCTTTATCAGAGCTCCGTATTAGTTTGAACGAGATGGGAGCCGCTCCCACACCCAGCGAGACGCTATAGGAAATCTCTCGCATGGTGTCGGTGATCCGCGCATACTCTAACGAACCCTGGAATTTTTGCAGCGCTCTCGAGCGGAAATACGTCTAAGAAACATGGGCGAGATCGTTCGCGTTTCTCCCCGCGTCGCGGAGTATGTAAATTTCTTTTCAGGAGGGTTCAAAACAATGTCCACACAGCAGCCTAATCATTTCGACTTACATGGACACGGCACACATATCGTCTACGACACCACCAGCTTTACCGGCAAGCCTCAGTTCACATACACGACCGGAGGTCATTCTCAATCCTTCACCGGAGATGAAATTCGCACACAGGACAGCGAGATCGGAACGCTGGTGACTGTCACAATCTTCAAAACCGTCGACACGGGTTCAACTACGCTTACATTGCTCGTGCCGCATGTTAACCTGGTCAACAATAAGAGCCATATCAAGACGGAAGGTATAATAACCGTCCATCATTTCTTCGCTTCGAATCCGGGCTTGATTAAGGGCCAACTCGAAACCTATCAGACGATCGCTCTTCAGGGCACAGCGGCGCTTCTGGAGTTCTGATCCCCCGGCTGTCGACGGCGAGGGTTCGTAGTATCGCGTTCAAAGCTCTCCCCATTCCGGAATGCATCTACGAACCCTCATCAGTCGGCGACGTTAAAGTCTTGCAGCCTGCGCTCGCGGCATCGCATGACCTTTCGCTTATTCTCTCAGGGCATTAGATCCCTGGAGCCTCCATGCTGCCGGTCGTGCACCAGCTTCAAGCCGAGGAGTGTCAAATCCGGTTCGACTGATTCTATGTGGGTCGATCCCTTCGCTATCAATGGGGCGAGACCGCCTGTCGCAATCACCTTTGGCTTTTCAGTCAACTCAGCCATCATCTTTTCGAGCACTCCATCGACAAGGCCGACATTGCCATAGTAGAGGCCTGATTGAATACTGGCAGTGGTGTTTCTTCCGATAACGCGATCTGGACGCCTGATATCTACCCTGTGCAATCTTGCGGCCTGTTGAAAGAGCGCGTTCGCTGAAATCTGGATGCCGGGACAGATGATTCCTCCTAAATACTCGCCTTTCGCGGATACAGCATCGAAGGTGGTGCCGGTTCCAAAGTCGACTATTATCGACGGCCCTTTGTAGAGATCGAACGCGGCAACGGCATTAACAATCCTGTCGGAGCCGACTTCCGCGGCATCTTCGTAGAGGATTGGCATTCCAGAATTCTTTGCCGTCACAAACAGCGGCTCGATTCCGAAATACAATTCCGCCATCTTATGCAGAGTAAAATCGAGCGGCGGCACCACCGACGAAATCGCGATTTTGCCGACGGCCGGTGAGTCGAAACCGGCTAGTTGAAGCAGCGTCCGACACATGATTCCGTATTCATCGACGGTCCGATCGCGCTGTGAAGAGAGTCTCCAACTGTGGGACAGCCGGTCGCCTTCGTAAAGGCCAAGCGTCGTGTTCGTATTTCCAACGTCAAGTACCAGGAGCATTAAACTACCCTCGATTCACTCTGCTTTTCGGAGACTGATCTCGCCCGCCGTAATAATCCGGCGAGTCCCCGCTTCCGTTTCCAGTATGAGCGCGCCCGACTCGCTTAATCCGCGAGTGATGCCGTAGACGGTTCGATCGCCGATGAAGAGCCGCACGTGAGCGCCGCTGGAGTAACTCGACCGCTCCACCCATCGCTCGATAACGTGATCAGGCTTGTTGATTGCCGTGTTGTATTCATCTTCGATCAAGAGAAGAAGCGGCCGGAGAATCTCATCGGGCGCGATCGATTTTCCCGTTTCGATATACAGCGACGTTGCCGAGTTCTCGAGTTCCCCCGCAAAATGTCTCTGCAACAAGTTAATGCCGATGCCCAATATTGCATATCGAAGGTGTTCCCCTTCGCTGGCGGACTCCATCAGAATTCCGGATATTTTTCGGTCTCCGACCATGACATCATTCGGCCATTTGATATCACACTCCAAACCGTATTCCGAATTGAAGACATCTCGAACGGCGACAGCGGCGGCAAGAGTAATCACCGTCGCTTCGGCGATCTTTATAGAAGGTCTTAAGATAAGCGATAGGTATAGTCCTTCGGATGGCGGCGAATTCCACGACCTGCCCTGCCGTCCTCGGCCGGCTGTCTGTTGCGCCGCGACGATGATTGCACCTTCGGCCGCCCCTTTCATTGCCAGCTCGCGGGCAAGATCGTTGGTCGACGGCAGGCTGTTGAATCGGTAAGCGGTTGAGCCGAACGTAGTCATGCGAGGGCGTCGCGATTGATTCCTTCCTGAGGTCAAATCAGTCGCGCAAAGCGAGCTCAACGAAGCGATTTGTTGCATTGAGAGCGGCTTTGACCGCGACATCGATCTCGCTGCCCGCGATCTGACAGCTCCCGAACAACTGGACGTGACTTCCTTTGTAGTCGAGGTTCACGAGAACGGCGATCAGGTCTTTTCCGAGCGCGTTCACGCGATCAAGGTCCGCGAGCGCGCAGGAAAATCTGCCCTCTACGGCTTGCTCGATGGCCAGCAAGGTTGCTCTCGCGGCGGCTCTCAATGGCCCGTCGCCCTCTCCGCGGGCCCGCTCCGTCGTTTTTATTTCGGAGCCTGCAAAAGTAAAAGAGACTTCTACAAGCGAAACGCCGTCAGTATCGGATACAAGCTGGACGCGGTCAAAACGGAGTCGTCGATAGTTCCTGTTTATCACCAGGTCACCGTTTTAGTTCTGTTCTGGAATCAAGACGCCCGTCGATTGGAGGCCCTCCCCTCAGGCATCGGGCCATTAGAGGGAAGCGATCTTAAGGCTAATGTCTACCGCGGGAGCAGAGTGAGTGAGCGCGCCGACCGAGATCATATTGACACCGCATTCGGCAATCGCACGGATTGTCTCCAGCGTTACACCTCCCGATGCCTCGATGATCGTAGCAGGCGCTTTCTCACTAATCAACGTTACCGATTTCGTCATATCGGCGAGGCTCATATTGTCCAACATGATTACATCGGCGCCCGCTTCTATTGCTTCGAGGACCTGCGATTCTCGGCTGACCTCGACTTCGATTTTCATCAGGTGGGATACCGAGCGCCTGGTGATCTCGACCGCTCGCCTGACGCCCCCGGCGATTGCAATATGGTTGTCTTTGATGATCACGCCGTCGTCGAGACCAAAACGATGATTGAAGCCTCCGCCGACCGTTACGGCGTACTTTTCGAGCATCCGGAGGCCAGGGGCGGTCTTTCGCGTATCGACGACGCGCGCGGCGGTGTCCGATATTGCATCGGCGAACCGCCGCGTAATGGTGGCAATTCCGGAGAGGTGTTGGAGCAGATTGAGCGCGGTCCGTTCACCGCTCAGAAGCACGGCTGCCGGCCCTTCGATGCGCGCGAACTCGGTTCCCGAGGTGATCGCGTCTCCATCGTAGGAATGGGACTCGACCTGAATGGATCCGTCGAGCGATGCGAATACGGCTTCGGCAATCTCGAGCCCGCATAATATGAGATCTTGCTTGGCGAGGAACCGGCCCCGCGCCCGCGCGCCGCCTCTTACAATCGCTTGAGTGGTAATATCGCCGCGGCCAAGATCCTCCCTGAGAAATTCAGCAGCGATCGAGAAAACCACGCCAGGATCAAGATCCATATAGTTAACCAAGGGAGCGCAGCGTAGATCTCAACTTCTCGATATCAACCAGCAGCTCGCTGTGTCTGAGCCGAGCCTGTTCGACTACTTCGGCAGGCGCCTTATCTACAAAGGATTCGTTCTGAAGCCGCGTTGCCAGTCCCGATGCTTCATTCTCTTTACGATTCACCTCGCGGCTTAATCTTTCGCGTTCTTTCGTCACGTCAATGAGGCCCTCGAGTGGAACGGCTATCTCGATTCCGGAAACGATGTCCCTTGCGGCGTTGTCCAATTGAGGGATCGATTCGCCGCTGCTTACAACATGGACCCGCGCGAGCCGCTCGATATAATCGAGATTGCTCTGAATCAGAGCTCTTGCCCCCGCATCGTCGGAGCTTAAGTGCACCGCGATCCGGCTGCTGTTGGGAACGTTGAATTCAGACCTGATGTTTCTAATCCGGGTTATCACGTTAATCAGCGTCGCCATTTCGGCGCGTGCTTCTTCGTCGTCGGCCCCTTCGCGAGCCTGGGGAAAGGGCGCGATCATTATCGATTCGCCCGAATGCGGAAGCCTTTGCCAGATGTCCTCGGTTATAAACGGCATCAACGGATGTAGAAGCCGCAGGCTGGATTCCAAAACATATAGAATCCGGCCGCGCGCGTTGCGCACCTCCTGGGTGTCCTCAGAAGAGGCTACCAGAGCCTTCGACAGCTCAATGTACCAATCGCAGAAATCGTCCCAGAAGAAATGATAAAGCGTCTGGCCCACGTCGTTGATGCGATAATCTTCCAGGGCTTCGTTCACCTGTCTAATTGTTAAGTCGAGCTCCGACAATATCCAACGATCGGCAAGAGCGTCCGAAGGAACCCATTTCGCCTCGATCCCCGAACTTTTTTCGACATTCATTAGAACGAATCTTGCTGCATTCCATATCTTATTCGCGAAGTTGCGCGCTTCCTCGACCTGCTTCTGCTTGCCTTCCTTCATGCCGGCAAACCGAATGTCCTGGCCCTTGGCAGTACGAACGAGAAGGGAAAATCGCAGGGCATCAGTGCCGTAAATCGCGATGAGATCCAGAGGATCGACGCCCGTCCCCAGAGACTTGCTCATCCGCCTGCCTTCCTCATTCAACACCGTCGCGTACACATACACACTCGAATAGGGAATTTCACCCATGAAGTCGAAGCCGGTCATGATCATTCTGGCCACCCATAGATAGATGATCTCTCGGGCGGTAACCAGTACGGAGGTTGGATAGTATCTATCAAGATCGGGTGTTTTATCGGGCCATCCCAGCACGGCATGCGGCCACAACGCCGAAGAGAACCATGTATCGAGTACGTCTTCGTCTTGAACAATGACTCGTCCGCCTGCTTTTGAAACCGCCTCCTGCTCCGAGCGTGCGACTATGTACTCTCCGTCGTCGGTTTTCCAAACGGGAATACGGTGTCCGAACCACAACTGCCTGGAGATGCACCAGTCCTTGATGTTCTCCATCCAATCGAGGTAGACCCGCTTATACCGCTCGGGCACGAACGAAATTCGACCGTCTCGGACGGCTTCAATGGCGGGCTTCGCGAGCTCGCTCATCCTAACAAACCATTGCTCGGAAAGAAGCGGCTCGATCACGGTGTGACAGCGTTCGCAGGTAGCCGTTGGAATAGTGTAGTCGTCGGCCTTCTGAAGAAAGCCCTGAGCCTCCAGATCCTCGACAACCAACTTTCTCGCTTCGAATCGATCCAGTCCCGCATAGCGAGCTCCGGCATCGGCGGACATTTTTCCCTGCTCGTCGATAACGACGATTTTTTCGAGGTTGTGTCTGAGGCCGACTTCAAAGTCGTTCGGGTCGTGAGCGGGAGTCACCTTCACGACGCCCGTTCCGAACTCTGGACTGGCGTATTCATCCGCGAGAAAAGGGATTTCGCGGCCCACCAGCGGCAACAAGATAGTGCGGCCGAACAAGTCTTTGTATCTTTCGTCCGTGGGATTCGCGACAGCCGCGGTGTCGCCGAGCATCGTTTCCGGGCGAGTCGTAGCTACAAATACGTGGCCCGATCCGTCCTTGAACGGATACTTGATATGGTAGAGCTTTCCGGCGCGATCGGTGTGCTCGACTTCAATATCCGAAATAGCAGTGAGGCATCTCGGACACCAGTTGATTACGCGTTTGCCGCGGTAGATGTGCCCTTCGTCCCACCACCGAACAAATTCTTCGAGAACCGCTTCAACATACTTCTCGTCCATCGTGAATCTGGTTCGATCCCAATCGAACGAGCACCCGAGCGTCTTTAGCTGCGACAATATGACTCCGCCGTACTGGTGCACCCAATCCCAGACGCGTTCGATGAATCGCTCGCGCCCGAGATCGTGGCGAGTGAGCCCTTCTTTTCGAATCTGCTTCTCGACGACGTTCTGCGTCGCGATTCCGGCGTGATCGGTTCCGGGCACGCAAAGCGTGTCGTAGCCCTGCATTCGCTTCCATCTAATCAGGCAGTCCTGGATTGTGTAACAGAGCGCATGCCCTATATGGAGCGAGCCGGTCACGTTCGGCGGTGGAATCGTTATGCAGTAAGGAGCACCCTCACCGCGCGGCTTGAAGTAACCTCGCGAGTTCCAGAATTCGCACCATCTATCTTCAGTGCCTCGGGGTTCATAAGCTTTTGGAATGTCAGTCATATATTGATGCCTATAGACGCCATGATCGAGACTTGAAATATGATTACAACCGCCATCGCACGTGTTACAACGGCTGCGTCTCTTTCAAACTGATTGCTTATTAAAGGGGATAGTTAACGAGCGGTCAACCTTCATCAATATAGCTTGCGCGATAATAACTTGCGCACGTCAGGAGAAGAGACTTGATACCAGGCCAGATGATTGACCGAGATTAGCGGCTTGATCTCACAAGCAACTAAGGAAGATGAAAAGAGAGCGACGTCAGCCGAGGAAATGAGATCTTGAAATGAGATCTTGAAATGAGATCTTGAAATGAGATTCGCTTTCGCGCCGGATGTTATCTTCTTGAAACCTGTTCGCGAGTCATCCGCTCGATTACGCGTTCGACCGCGTCCGGAACCACTTCCCATGCGATCTCCTTGACGACCGACTCGGTAATTTCCGATACGACACGTCTGACGATCTCGTCGATGACGGCCTTCGAGACGAGAACCGCTCCACTCGCGGCCGCGCCCTCATCCGGCGGGCGAATTGCCTCCGGACTGGCCGTTTCAACCAGGCTTGCGAGATGCGCCCCTTTAGTTTCTACGGCTGGAGTCTCTACAGGCTTGGACTCCGTCACTGTGCTGGCCAGCGCGGCGAGAAACGGCATCCGCGAATCGGGCTGAACTGCTTCCGCGGTTTCCGCGAATGCGGCCGGAAGCTCGCTCAGTATCGGTTCATCGGGCAGCGCCTCGGCCGCCGGCATGAAAGTGAAGGCGGAGTCGCCCTCTCCCAGGATCGGCTCCAGAGGCTCGTTTCTTATCGCTTCCGGGCTCATTTCATTCGCGGATAGACTGCCGCCGGCGATTTCGGCAGCCGGTTCCTGCCATGCGCCAGGCTTAGGTGCGTTTTGCGCGGCGCTTTCAACTCCTGCTGGAGCGAAATGGGTTTCCGGCTGAGACCACATATCGGAAGTCGTGAACTGCACCTCGGCCGAAGACGGAGGAACCGTCTCAGCTTCGGTTGTGAAAGCAGCTATCTCAAAACCCTGCCCTACGTCGAAACTCTCCAGCGCGGGCTGCGGCCTCGATTCGGAGACGATGCTTGGCTCGGAAACAAACGGTGATTCGGAAACAAACGGTGACTCGGAAACAAAACTGGACTCGGTTGAAAACTCGAAACCGGCTCCGCCTTCGACAGGCGCGCTGAGGTCGGGCGTTTCGAAATCGACTTCGACCGCGGAAAATGTGGATGGCTCGACGATGATAGGCGTGGCGTCGAAGGGGTCGCCGTCTTTGAATCCATCGGAGCTTGAAGAACCATTTGGACCGAATTCAGTATGCGAGATGGCAAAGTCCGCTGTGCCCGCATCGAGCACTTTCGGCAGAGGCTCCACCTGGATAGCTTCGGGTGCGCTCTCGACTATCTCGAACGATGCGCCGGTTTCCACCACGAAGTCCTGTGAGACCTGCGAACCGCCGCTATCAAGTCCGAAATCCATGCCGGATGCGAAGTCCGTTCCCGAGAGAATGTCGCCGCTCTTTGTTGAAAGAGATTCCGCTAGCACATTGTCGAGCGGATTATCGTCCAGCACTGCCGGCGCGGGCTGACCAATCACCGCCGAAGTTTCATCCGGGGCCTGTACTTCCACGAAGGCGAATCCGCCGGCGTCATAAGCGCTGCCGGTTTCCGGTTGTGAAAGGGAAGGCGTCGGTTCGACGGCAAATGGATCGCTGTTCTCGAAAAAGGAAAGAGCCTGTCCCGCGCCCGCCTCATTAAGAGGCTCGCCGGCAAAGGCTCCACTCGGTTGCGGTGCCGCGAATTGACTTATGGCGGGCGCTTCAAAACTCAGGGTCTGTTCGAAAACCGGAGCTGGAGTAGCTGCTTCGCGAACCCATCCCTGTCCGTCATCGAGTGAAAGCGGATCCTCCAGAGCGGCGGTTCCGCCAAACGCTTCGCGAGGATTGAATCCGAAGTCCGGAGTCCGCGGCCTGGGCTCAATCGGGTCCGTGAGTTGAAAACCGTCGGATTGAAAGGCGAGCGGATCGAGCGGCTTCGTATCGAAGTTCTCCCGGTGCTCGAGCTTCTTTGTTGGCATCGTAGCCTGGCGCGCGGGCTTGCTGGCCTCGATCAGATTTCGAACCGTATCGACGAGCGTACGAGACTCAAAGGGCTTGGTCAGGTGGGCATCGGCCTTAACGCGCCGAGCTTCGCTCTGATCGAAGGGCTCAAAGGCTCCTACAAGGAGCACGACCGGAACATTCTTAAAATCGGGATTCTCTTTCACGTACTCGCAGAGCTCGTAGCCGTTTTTGCCGGGCATGAAGATATCCGCAAGCACCAGGTCCGGATTTACTTCGCTCATCCGGCGTTCGGCCATATCGCCGTTGCTGACCGTGACAACCTCGATGCCTTCGTCCGCAAAGGTCAGGTTGACAACTTTTTGAATCGTTATACTGTCATCGGCCAGTAGAATTCTATTTGCCATTTTCAACTCCCCTTCGAAACACACGGGCAGGGCTATTGCTTATCATGTAATCACGCAACGGCATCTATCGCAGAATAAAGTATTCGCCGCGAGTCTAGATCATCACTATCGCCCTATCAAGCTTTGGTGGAGGCCAAATCGCGCGAGAGCTTCGGAACTCAACTCCTCACAACAAAGGGGCTGATCGAAGATTTAGGAGTAACGACTGGGTGGCGCCGGCTTGCCTGCCGCCGGCTTTTGCGCCGTTACGAGCCGAATATTATCACAAAGGAAAAATCTTGTCTCTAGTTTTAATAAACGATTAGCGGCTCCGCGATCCGTGAGCTTTTACGTCGCGAGATAGCTCAAAGCACTCACACGAATGCGCGAAGAAGCCAATAAAATGGGGCATCACGGACGTCAGCTCGATTGGGAGCGCCTCAGCGAAATCGTACATTTCCCTCCTTGAGACGCGTTGCTCTAACCGGCAAGCTATGCGCCGCTTCGTCGATCGAGCCGCACGAAAACAGATCGGCGGTAATCCGAATATCGTCTATGTACCAGCCCGCATAACCGTCCTTGACGCCTGTTGCCTCGTCGAAGCCGGCCAGAAATCTGAGCTTGATTCGCATTCCAGCGAAGTCGTCAAGATCGATTACAACCTGACTGAAAATGCCGGGGCGTCCGCGGGCCGTCCACGCAAAGCGGTCGCCCAGTGGATTCGAAGACACCCCGGTTACCTTTCC
>Ga0209687_1000180_pt1 | contig 23369 bp, 18 predicted proteins | sample GraSoiAngelo_136_FD_185893 | JGI IMG/M metagenome (GOLD analysis project Ga0209687, IMG submission 185893) | Grasslands soil microbial communities from the Angelo Coastal Reserve, California, USA - 14_0929_09_20cm (SPAdes) (version 2) | ecosystem: Environmental > Terrestrial > Soil > Grasslands ...
GAAGAATCTCAGACTTTAGATTTCGGATTGCCGATTGGCAATAGCCGCGATCATTGCCAGGATAAAACATCGTCCGACGTTTGATATTTTCCATCGCCGTTTTCTCCCTGTTTTGCCGTCTGTTCCGTAACATTCCGCAAACACACCCCCCGGGAGTGGGGGTTCGAGGCGTATCTGGCTTTATTCTCATCCCTAGTAGAGATTCTTCGGTTTCGCTCGAAATGACAAAAAAGGCCTCCGTACTCACAAGGAAGCAGGATTGGAACGACAAAAGGGGCGAGCGATGTTTTTACCATCTCCGCAATTGCTCCGGTAACGGGCAGTTCGCGCAATCGGAGGCGTCGCGCAGGCAGAAATCTTCGTAGATTTGGAGCAGCCCCTGTTGTCCGACCAGGGAACGTACGAAGTCGCGTTGCCGCGGATCGCCGGCAAATAGTCGCGCCGCCGCGATGCGCGCCGCTTGGTTGGAAAGTTGCGCGCGCAATTTTTTGTAATCATTCCAGATTTCGCGGTCGTCATTGACTGCCAGGGGATAAACTAAATTGGCGAGAATCTCCGCGGCGCGGGAATTGCCGATGAGCGCGAGCGAAGAAGATGCGCTCGCGGCCGCCAGGGTATAGTGACGACTCCAAAAATCGTGCTGCAAATCGTTGAGAAATGATACCAGCGGTGTGGCCTTGCTCGCGCCGGCGAGCGCCGAAAATGTTTTCCACTCCGCTACTATCGCGGCCAGAGCGCCGAGCCGGCGATGCGGATGATTGAGTGGACGCGCGCCGCTCGTTTTCCAAAGTTTCGCGGGTAGAACCAACCGCGAAAACTGTTCGCGATATTTCCACCAGCGGTCCCATAACGAACGCAGATAGCTGCGGGTCGATTTTCGTTGCCGGTCCAAATCGGGCGTGTCGAGAAATCCGGCGACGCCGAAGAGCAACGCCTCGGCGTCTTCTCGCAGTTTTCGCAAAAAAGCCAACGGCAAACGCTGGGCCAGCAGTGTAAACGGCAGTCGGTTTTGTTTGTAACCGAGCGCCTCGGCGATCGCCTGGAATAACGCCTCATCGCGTCCATGCACTTCGATGCGCTGGCGGAGTCGATTGGCCTTTTGTCGTAACCGAAACTTCGCCGCTGCCTCCAAAACACTTGTGACGCGCTCTGCCTCCAGATTCCTCAACGGCGCAACACAACGACCGGCGTGGGCGAGCGGAACCATCCCGGCGGCGGCATCTCGGAGCGCGGCCAGATCGAGTTGAATTTGGGGCACGTTTCGATGAGTGCTGGTGCGGGCAAAAAATTCAACGCCACTTCGTTCTAGAAAAACGTGCAGAATAGCGTCGTCGAACGCAGGATTAGTAGCATGGCCGTGCAATTCCCAATTGCGATCGAGCAAATCGATTTCGATCGGGCCGCGCAAGATTGGCCCGCCGGCGAGTCGAATGGCGGCATCCTGAAAATCGGGACCGGCCTCGCGATTCCAAAAACCAAACTGAACGATCTCGACCAATTCTCCAACAAGCGTTTGGAATTTTCGGCCAAATTCACCGGCGAACCAGCGCGCCTGCAGTTCGAGCTCGTTAGGAATCTTGGGTGCCGCGAGCAACGGTCGTTCGCGCACCCGAGCGGTTTGCTTCCGTATCTCTGCATAGCGATCCATTGAATGCATCCCCGAAGTTTCCTAGCGTAATCTTCAAGGAACGGCGATCTCGAAATCGCGGACTGTCCCTAAAATCGGCTCCAGCCCATCTGTCTTTTGTCATCCTGAGCGGCGCAGGCGACGAAGGATCTCTCGAAGTTCATGTGATAATCGACCTGTCGTGTGGTCCCTCGGTCCGAGCCGGACTGGCGTGTCTCCGCGGCTCGGGATGACGGCGACGCCCTAGGTGGCGCTGGAAGTAGCAGTCGCTCCTTGAAGTGGCGTTTCGGTCGCCGGCGGAAAGCTAAGATTTTGGCGGAGATAATCGCCGATCCTCTCGACCTCCGCCGCGCGCGAACGCGGGAAGATGAAAGAATATTTCTGGCCGCGTCCCTCCGCTTGAAAGATGACGAGATTTTCGGAAAGAAACTTCGGCTCGCGCGCGATGGTCATACCATCGAGCTCGATCGTTTGTGCGACTGGTTTGGATCCTTTCCGCCCGACGAAAGTCAACTTGCGCGGTTCTTCGTTGGTGGCGACGAGGGCGCCGAAAAGATTGGGCGGGATGCGGCGGCCACGGCCGCTCACGCAGGGAACAGCCCAGGCGATGGTTTCGCCGAGCAAGTTTTGCTTACTGAAAACAGGCGCCAGTTTTGCCGGCAGGTTCAGCGGTAATGTCGCTTCGCGATGGAAAAACGCTGGTTCGTTTAGCTTTCGCCAAACCAGCCAGAGTTTCACTTTGGTCGCACGCAAGATTTTTGGCGCAAAATAAAAGAAGGCAGCGAGAGCGATTAAAAAAATCGAGAACGCGATAATTGGGTGATAGTGCAGCAGCGCGAGCCCTCCGATGACTACTGCATCCTCGCCGACGCTGAGCGCAATATTTGAGAAGGGCTCCGGCGATGTGTTTGAAAGGAGCCTGGTCGTAGCCTTGGCCGTGTGCGTCGCGAGCGCGGTGGTGCCGGCGAGCAGCACAATGATCACATCCAGCGTCGGGCTGGAATGTCCGAGCACCTGGGTGGCGAGAAGCGCGCCTCCGATCGGTCGAATGATGGTATGGACTGCGTCCCAGATGGAATCAATCCACGGAATTTTATCGGCGAAAAATTCGAGCAGGAAAAGAACACCGGAAATGGTGATAACGATTGGCTGGCCCAGGATAGCGAGCGATTGATATTGAGGCGCAAGAACGATCCAGTGGAAATGAATGGCAAGGCCGGTGGCGAAAACGGTGAGGTAAAGATTTAGTCCCGCCAGACAGGCAAGGCCGAGCGCGACACTCAGGAGATTCAATCTATCCACGCGAAATTATCGGTGCGTGGGAAACGATTGTCACATCAGAGTTACAATCGAGATCAAATGACGAAACCCGAAATACGAATGACAAAATAATTACGAAATGGCGAAACCCGAATGAGTTGGCCAATCGCGTTTTGCCATTCGGACTTTGTCATTCCTTCGACATTCGACATTCGACATTCGTCATTTCATACTGCGCCGTGCTCGATATTCGAATCGTTCGCGAACAACCAGATTTTGTGAAGACCCGTTTGGCGCTTCGTGGCGGTGGTGACGAAACGAAGATCGATGAATTGCTGCGAGTCGATGCGGAACGGCGCAAAGCGGAGACTGCACTGCAGGCGCTCAACGCCGAACGCAAGAAACTAAGCAAAGAGATCGGCGGAATGCGGAGTCGCGGGCAGGATTCTCCCGAGTTGGAGAATCGGGTTCGCAAAATTGGGGAAGAGATCGCGCGCTTAAACGAAGACGTAAACCTGGTAGACACGCAACAGAAAGAAATGCTTCTGGAGATTCCTAATCTGCCGCATTTCAAAGTGCCGGTCGGGAAGGACGCCAGCGCCAATCCGGTGGTGCGTTCGTGGGGATCGAAACCGAAACTCGACGATCCGTTGGATCACGTCAGCATTGGTACGAATCTCAAACTCTTTGATCTGGAACGCGCGTCAAAGTTGAGCGGGAGCGGTTTCATTTGTTTTACCGGCGCCGGCGCGCGGTTGGAGCGAAGCTTGATCCAGTTCATGCTCGATCTGCACACGCGCGAGCATGGTTACGAAGAAATGAGCCCGCCCTTTTTAGTGCGGCGCGAGTGCATGATCGGAACATCGCAGCTCCCAAAATTTGAAGCCGACATGTATGGGCTCGAAAATAATCAACTTTTTCTCGCCCCCACCGCAGAAGTGCCGGTAACAAATTTCCATCGCGAAGAAATTTTGAGTGCGAGTGAACTGCCGAAAAAGTATGTCGCTTATACGCCTTGTTTTCGACGAGAAGCGGGTTCAGCTGGCCGTGAAACGCGCGGGATCATTCGCGTTCATCAATTCGACAAGGTGGAATTGGTTAAAATTACAACCCCGGAGAGTTCCTACGAGGAGCATGAGACCCTGACAGCCGATGCCGAGAGAATTTTGCAATCGCTCGAGTTGCATTACCGCGTGATTGAACTTTGTGCGGGTGATCTCGGCTTTGGTGCGACCAAGACCTACGACATCGAGGTTTGGTCGCCGGGACAAGATACCTATCTGGAAGTTTCGAGTTGCTCGAACTTCTCGGATTTTCAGGCGCGGCGGATGAATCTGCGGTTCAAGGATGCGGAAGGCAAAAACCGTTTTTGTCATACCCTGAATTGTTCAGGCCTGGCCTTACCACGATTGTTTGCCGCATTGATCGAGAATGGTCAGCAGAAAGACGGTTCGGTGCGGCTGCCGAAAAAATTGCTGCCCTATTTTGGCGCTGAGCAGATTCGGTAGGATTAGAAGGCGCGCCCACTTGCCGCTCCTTTGAATAAATTGTAGGGCAGGCGCTCCCGCCTGCTGACTAAAGAGAGCGGCAACCGACGCGGTTGCCCTACAATTGCAGATCGAGTTGCTTGCGATCTCCCTCTGAAGTTATCGCTTCACTGGAGGGCAACGGGAGCTCGTAGCCCAGACGCTCGGCCAGCCGTTGCGCACTCTCCGGAGCGAACCCTTCGAAATGATTGTTCACGTAGGCATAGACGGCACGAATATCAGAAAGTTGTCGCTCGATCTTTAAGGCCCAGCTTTCCAGCGCGGCTTCGCGTTTCCAAAGCAGTTTTCCGTAGCGATGCCGGTGTTTGCCGTCCCGGTCGTATTTTGTGGTGTAATCACCGAGCAGCCGGACATACAGAAAGTCGGTTGTACGCGGCTGAAATTCGAAAGGCGCAAGATTCCGCTCGTTCAGCGGCGAAGTATCCGCCCAAACCCAGCAGATCCGATGTTTTTCCAAAAGATGAATGAATTGCGGCCGATGCCAGCCGGGATGCCGAAATTCGATGGCAAAACGAAAATCCCGCGGCAATTGCTCGACGAATGTCCGAAGCGGCACTTTCCCATCCCTTGGAAGAAATGACGGCGGCAATTGGACGAGGATGATGTGTAACTTGGGTGCGAGCGGTTCAACCGCGCGCAGAAACCCGCTCAATTCTGCTGAACAATCGCGCAGTTTGCATTGGTGCGTGATCTCGCGTGGCAGTTTGCATGAAAAACGAAAGTGCGAAGGAGTAAGATCGAGCCAACGGCGCACCGAATCAGACCCCGGAGCTGCGTAGAATGTCGAATCAATCTCAACCGTGGGAAAATAGCGCGCGTAAAATTCCAGCCAGTGGGATTGAGGCAGGTCGCGCGGATAAAAAATCTCGCGCCAATCCTCGAAGCTCCAGGCACAAGCCCCAATCCGGATTTTCTGTTGGTCATTAAGGTTCACCGCCTCCAAGTTACTTCAGACTTGGGCGAACGAAAAAGCACCAACGTTGTCTAAGAACCAGCCCTCCGGGAGTCTCGTTTTTGGGCCGGGCTAGTTTGACTGGGTCACGGAGGCAAGTACCCTGCCACGTTTCATGCGAATGCGACTGCTTATTATTGTAATTGGAGGGCTCTGTCTCGCCGATGCCGGACAGGCATCGATCATTTTCCGGCCGGGAGAAAAAGTAAAATATGTCGCTCCCGGGGAAGAGGAAATCAGCGGAAACGCGCAACAGCTTTTCGACAAGGCACAAGAGGCGGAGAAACAAGGAAATATGGGCCGCGCAATCAAGGTTTATACTCACCTTTTGCGGAAGTATCCCAAGGATGCCCTGGCTCCAGGCGCCACTTATCGGGCGGCGCAATTGCTCGAGTTCGAGGGTGATTATATGAAAGGGGCAAACACTTATCGCTGGCTGGTGGAGAGATATCCCAGTAGCCCCAATTTCGACGAAGCGATCGAAGGCCAGTTTCGCATTGGCGAAATGTACCTTTCGGGAAAGAAGATAAAGCTGCTGGGAATTCCGATTGGGACCTCGATGGATCGTGCAGTTGAAATCTTCGCGGCGATCGTGCGGACCGCACCTTTTGGCAGATATACTGCCCGGGCACAGTTCGATATCGGCCTGGCCCGGCAGAAACAGTCTGCGAATGATGCCGCGATTCAGGCCTACCAAGCGGTGATCGACAAATTCCCGAACGATGCAATTGCGGCCGATGCGCAATATCAAATCGGGTATATTTGGTACGAAGCGGCGCGTCTCGGGACTAATGACCAGGCTGCGACCCAAAACGCCAGGACTGCATTCGAGGATTTCCTGTTTCGTTACCCGAGGAGCGAGAAGGCGCCCCAAGCGCGCGAAAATCTTCAGCGTCTGCAACAGAAATCGACTGGTGATGCCATGAAGGTTGCCAAATTTTATGATAAATCGAAAGCCTATCGCGCGGCCGTTATTTACTATAGCCAGGTAATTCGGGAGCAGCCCGGGTCATCTGCGAGCGCGGAGGCCCAAAAACGGATCGATCAAATTCGCGCGAAGGTGGGCCCAACAGCTTTGACGGCCGCCGTTGCGGTGAATGAGCCGAAGAAAAAGCAAGTGGTTTCCCGAGCTCCTGCCGGCAATTCTCGACCTGCATTCCGCAACAGCGACGCCGAAGTTGCTCCACTCCCGCCGGCGGAACCAGATTCGAACTTGCCGCCGCCGGCTTCTCTTTTGCCGCCGACAACGACTGCGCCGGAGCCGTCTCCGAGCCCGGGGTCATCGCCCGCTCCAGAGGCGGCTGCTACACCCGAGCCCTCCGCCTCGCCTGACTCTGCCGCTTCGCCGGCGCCGTGAAAAATCTTCTCGCCGCGGTCTGTTTGATTCTTACCGGTTGCCTCGGCTACCAGGTGGGGCCGGTGAAGCCTGGCGTTCTGCGCGATGTCCACCTTGTTGCGGTGCCAACATTTGAAAACAAAACCTTACTGCCGCGTATCGAAGTGCTCGTTACCGACAGCGTTATCAAACAACTGCAACAGGATGGGACTTACAAGATCGCCGAAAAAAATAATGCCGATGCCGTCTTAAAGGCTGAAATCACCGAAATCAATCGCACCCCGGCGCGATCGGTGCGCGGAAACGTCCTTGCGACGACGGAGTTCAACCTCACCATGCACGTAAAGTATCAACTGGAAACACGCAGTGGTACTTTGCTCATGCCCTCTGGGGAAGTGGTGGGTACCACCAGTTTTTTCGTTGGCACTGATGTTACAACCGACGAGCGACAGGCCTTGCCCTTGGCGGCCGAGGAGCTCGCGACCCATCTTGTGACCCAATTGAGCGAAGGCTGGTGATTCCTCATGAAAGGCGAGGAGCACCTGTGGGGAGTCCTCAATGACAAGCTCGATACTCTGCTCGCGACCAATCACATGGCCGAAGCGATCCGGGTAGGCCAAAGCGCGCTGGAAATCGCCAAACGCAGCTTCGGAGCAGGGGACGTTAGACTAGCGCTCAGTTACGAGAAACTTGGTTTGTTGCATGAGCAGAACGGCGATCGCGTGGGAGCAAAGGCTTATCTGGTCAATGCTCACCGGCTACTGGCCAGGATGCGACCCGCCGATGATGAAGCTGTTTTTCGGTCTTCCCGGCGACTGGGGCAGCTCTGCAATGCGCTTGGTCATACTGAGGAAGCGATCGACTTTTATGAGCAAGCAGTCGCAGCGACTCTTCAGCTGCCCGACCTACCGTTTTCTGATCTCGGCGCACTGCTGAACAATGTTGCTCTTATCTGCCGCAAAGCCGGCCGCGCCACGGCGGCTGAACCATACTACCTGCGCGCTCTCCAAATTTACGAAGCGCAACTCGGGCTGGAACATCCCGATGTCGCCTCGGTGCTGAACAATCTCGGCGTCTTTTATACAAACGAGAAGCGTTTTACCGAAGCAGAACAGGTTCATCTCCGCGCCCTTGCAATTCGCGAAAAAGCATTTTCCGCGAGCCATCCCGATATCGCGCAATCGAAATGCAATCTCGCGGTCGTTTACCACTCGCGTGGCGATTACGAACGCGCTTCCGAACTTTATCGCGCATCACTTCAGGCCTGGGAGGAAGCGATGGCCAAACCGCCTGAAGAATACGAAATCGTGGCGGCGAACTACGCCGATCTTCTGCGGTCACTCGGCAAAGCCCGCAAGGCGCACGCGCTCGAAAGTCGGGTGCACAAGAAACGACACGGTTGATTGCGGTTGCGCCGCTCGCGCAGATAAGTCAGCTTGCCTCCGCCAATTTTTCGAGCTCACGTGGCGGAACTGGCAGACGCGTACGGCTCAGGACCGTATGGGGCAACCCGTGGAGGTTCGAGTCCTCTCGTGAGCATTCCCGGCCCTTGGAGCTGACCACCTTTGGACGCTGGATGGGCCGATCCACCTCAGCGCCAAAGGCGATCAGAGCTTCATTTCGCCGCAGGCCCAGGCCGCTCGGCGGGGTTCTTGCTCTGTAAGACAGGGCCCGATGAAAATCTCCGTCGTTATCCCCTGCTATAACGAGCGTGATACCGTTGCCGAAATCGTTTCGGCCGTGCGGACCGCGCCCCTACAAAACATCGAAATCATCGTGGTGGACGATGGTTCGACCGACGGCAGCCGCACGATCTTAAAACGCAATGTCGAACCGATCGCCGATCGCGTCATTTACCACGGCCTGAACCGCGGCAAGGGCGCGGCCCTGCGCAGCGGTTTCGCGGTCGCCACCGGTGATATCATTCTCGTCCAGGATGCCGACCTCGAATACAATCCCGAGGAATACCCTCGCTTACTTGAGCCAATCTTAAGCGGCAAAGCAGATGTCGTTTTCGGTTCGCGCTTCATCGGCGGAGGCCCGCACCGTGTCGTTTATTTCTGGCACATGATTGGGAACAAACTGCTCACTTTGCTCTCAAACATGTGCACAAACGTCAACCTCACCGACATGGAAACCTGCTACAAGGCATTCCGCGCTTCCGTTATCAGGAACCTTGACTTGCGCGAAAACCGTTTCGGATTCGAACCCGAAATTACCGCCAAAGTAGCCCGCACCCGCTGCCGGATTTACGAAGTCGGTATCTCTTACGACGGCCGGACCTACGAAGAAGGAAAGAAAATTACCTGGCGCGATGGAATTCGCGCCTTCTACGCCATTATCAAGTACAATTTTTTTGTTCGCGATAATGGCCTCATTTTTTCTAACGAGAATTCGTTGAACGAATCGGCTGATACTGTTGAGTTCGGACCGCGCCTGAAGCATTCCTGATGACGTCCCGCTTTTCTTACGGGCGCATTGCGCACGTATTGCTTTGGTGCGGGTTGGCCGTCGCGTCACTTTGGGTAAGCATTCCCAAAATTTATTCCGGCGTGACCGAATTCCCGCTTCGTCCCACTGGCCCTCTCCATACGAGCGATAGCTACCTGAAATTTGCCACCGGCGTATCCGGTTTATCGAAGAATCTGATCTCAATCTTTCAATCCACGAATGCGTCCAAGCGCGTCATTATCTTCACTCGCAAGGATGACACGTTTAGTTGCGGCTTGGGAATGACCATCGCATATCTCGCCTCGCCGCATCTTGTCCGTGTATTCGAGATCAACGGAACGCATCCGGATAATGAACTCTCGAAAATGAATCCCCATGAGGTTGCCGCGGTGGTTTTTTGTCGTACTAACCGCCCTGCCTGGTTACCGGCCGGGAAAGTATTTGGCTCGGGACTGGAAGTAGTCTCGATGACGGAAAAAGTGCGACGATGAGTGCGCTCGCTTTACTCGGCGCGTTCGGGACACTTCTTGTCGCGGGCTATGGCGTCTTGGCTTTGCTGGTTCGCCAGAAGACGCGATTAACTCTCACGGAGCAAATCGCTTTCTCCTGGTTACTTGGAATCGGGGTGGTTTCACTGCTTCTCTGGATCTTTGGTCTTTTTGTTCAAGGGGTGTTACTACCCGGTCTCGTTAGCATCATTTGCCTTTCACTGGGATTTGTTGGTTGGAGACAAACGGTGCCGCTTTCACTCGGGCGGCGCGGACCGAAGCCTTTCGAAATTCTTCTCGGGATAATTGTCGTCATTGAAATTGCGAGCGTCTTCTATCTTTCATTTGTTCATACTCTTGGTTGGGACGGATTGCTCAACTGGGAAATCAAAGCTCGCTACGCCTTTGCCAATGACGGCATTATTCCCGCAACCTATTTTAGCGACAGCGGCCGCGCCTTCAGTCACCCGGAATATCCGCTTGCCATTCCTTTCACCGAGCTGTGGCTATACTTTTGGCTCGGTCAAGCTGACCAATTTTGCGCAAAGACAATCTTTCCGGCTTTCTATGTCGTGGGAATATTTTTGCTGGTCGCACTTGGACGACGTCTTGCCGGAAGAACATGGATTGGACTGCTCGTGGCGGCATTTTTGTTTTTTGTGCCACAGATCACGGTTGAAGTCGGCAGTGCAATCGCTGGTTACACAGACTTTCCTCTAAGCGTCTTTTATCTTGCAACAATCGGATACCTTTTCTGCGCCGCTAAACCAAAAAACGACGCCTTTTTTCGCCTCTACGCCGCGTGCCTCGCGCTGCTTCCATGGGTAAAACGCGATGGCGTAATCCTGTGGACGGTCGCGGCGGCTTGCGGAGTATTTGTTATTTTAGCGACGAGAAAATCATATCGGTCGTTATTGGCCTTCTTCCCGGGACTCCTGATCATTTGCGGCTGGCGCTTTTATTTAAACGCCATGCACGCGCTGCAGGGGAGTGACTTTCTACCGGTGAATTTGCAGACCTTTGGAAGTCATCTTTACCGTATCTTTCCACTTCTTTCTGCACTTCTGGAAGAATTCCATGATCTTCGTATCTGGAGTCTGTTTTGGTTTGTGGTCGCCGTTGGCGTCGCCTATTTGCTGCGCCGGATGCGCGATCCACGCGTCCTGGTACTGGTCACCGCTCTGATTGTTCCGATCGCGCTGTATCTGTCGATTTATGTCTTCAGCAGCTGGCCCAATTATCTCGACCATGTAGGTCTCTCGATTAGCAGGCTGTTAATGCACGTTACCCCGGTTGGATTTCTGATCACCATGCTTGCCGTTTCCCGCCGAAGTCTGAAAAACCGCGCGCGCGTCCATGAGTGCGGCGTAGTCACTTGCGTAATCGCAGGTTCTGAGCGAACGCCGGGGGTTGAGCTCGCCTGAGGAAACTGCGCTTTCGCGTGATCCCGAGGTTGTTCGGGAAATGTTTGATCGTGTCGCACGACGATACGATCTCGCCAACCACCTTTTAAGCTTTGGCCGGGACTTCTTCTGGCGCAGACGAGCGGCCGAAATTGTCGCGGAGTGGAATCCAGCTTGTGTGCTTGACCTGGCCACCGGCAGTGGCGATCTCGCACTCGCCCTCCAAGACAAAATATCTCGGGCCCAAATCATCGCTCTCGATTTTTCCAGCGCCATGCTTGCGCTTGCCCGTCGCAAGGGCGTTCGTCACCTTATTGCTGCCGACGCGGCCCAATTACCGTTAGCAGAACAATCGTTCGATGCCGTAACCATCGCATTCGGTCTCAGGAACGTGCGCGATTGGGCTGCCGCCCTGCGCGAAATGCGTCGTGTCCTGACTTCTGCTGGCCATCTGCTCGTGCTTGATTTTTCTTTGCCGCCAAAGCCGATCCTTCACTTCCTTTATCGATTTTACCTGCGCCAAATTCTACCTTTCGCTTCTGCAATCATTACGCGTGAAAAAGAAGCCTACCAGTATCTCGGCACTTCTATCGAGAAATTCCCCAGCGGCCGTGCGATGTGCGATTTGATCGAGGCCAGCGGATTTCAAAATGCCGCAGCTGAGCCACTCACCGGCGGAATCGTCACGATTTACACCGCTGAAAACGCCCGTCATCCCGAGGGAAGTCGAGGGACCCCGCAGCGCTACCCTTAAGCTTTCGCGGTTCGATTCCTCGCGCTGCCTAGAACGACTTCACGGCGTTGGCGGGGCCACTGGCGACGTCGCCACCGAGGGCGACGCGCTCGCCGCGGGCGATGGGAATGGCGGCTGTACCAGCGCTCCCCGCAACGCGCTCAAGTCCGAACTGCTAATGACAAATGTGCCTTCATGTTCGTCGGTCCGCGCCATGGACGTTTCATCAGCTGACGGTCCGCTGATGGTGACCTTGTGCTGCGCCTTGTCGTCCGCCGAAGTAGTAAAGGTCGCGACGAGTTGCGGCTTATCGAACGCTGCCGGCGGAACATTTGCGAGCCAGCGAACGGCATGCAACGAGGCGAGCGTGTTCACCAGGGACTGCACAGCGACCGTGTTGATCGGCCCATTTCCCGTGACCCATTCCCATTGATTGTTGGGCCCGCGGATCAAGCTTTGTTCGTGATCGGTAAAGAGAGCGAAACGGTGAATTTGCTCCGGCTTGAATTTAAAAATTGTGAGATCCTGCCACTGCAGCGGATCGGCAAAAATATTGTCGAGCGTTGAACGGTGAACCGCGACCACGAATGGCTCCTCTCCCACACGTGCGAAAATATTTTCACCATCGATTTTTCCGAACGCGATCGTCGCCAGTGGATGCTCGCCCGCCTTGGTTTCGGCTGTATTCTCTGACGCAAATGAGCTGAGCGTGACCGTTAATTGCGGCTTATCGAGACCATATTTCGGCAAATCGGACGCAACGTCTGCGACGAAATTTGTTACTTGCTCGCCAGCAAGCAGATCAATTAAACGGCGGGCTTCTGCCGCATTGGCCGGGCGATTGTTCCGATTGACGATCGTCCAGTTTTGGTCTTTGCGGGCCAGCACCGTTTTTGTTTTTCCCGGAACGTCAATGGTGATGCGATCCAGCTGGTTTTGATCGAAACGCACCAAATGGCGGTCACGTAAATCGTTTGGTCTGGTGCTCAAAATCGTTTCGATCTTGTTCGGCAAGGTGTAAACGAATTTGCGCGGTGCGAATCGGACGTAGACCTGGTCCTTTTCTTTTTCGGGCACGCCGCCGATTTGTAAAATCTGGCCTTGTTTGTCGTCGGCGGTAAAAATCGTCACCGTCCCCCGTGGCTCGGTCAGGGCATAGGGATGCAAATCGCCAGCGTCGTCAGCCACAAATTGGGCAATCCGGCTGGTCGTAATCTGCGCAATCAAATCGTTGACTTTTTGATCGTCGGCTCGTGCCCGTAATGGTTTCACGATTTGCCAGTGATCACCTTGTTTTTGCAGTTCCATTTCGCCAGCCGCGGTCTTGAGTGAAAGCCGTGTCACCTGCGTCGCAACCGTGTCGGTCAACTTGCGGTCCCGAAATTCCTCTGGCTTTTTCGAAATCTGGTTCTTGATCGATTGCGCGGCGAGAAAGACATCTTTCGAATTCTCCAGTCGGACATAGGTCTTGCCTTCCAGGGCGGCGTTGTTGCCGAATAAAATCTCCGGCGGTGCGTTCGCGCCTTGGAGCTTGAGTCGAAGCTTCGCTTTGGCTACACCGTATTCCGCCATCCGGCTCTTATCCGCCTCGATTTCTTTTCCGCTGATGGTTGCGTCTTTTTTCCAATCTTCCAGATCGAACAATAAGCCGTCTATGGTACTACCATCGGCCAGATCTTTGACCGGCGATTCCAGCCGCCATTTTTTGTCTGCGCGTTTCAATTCGATCCGCTCCTCGCCGTTCTGAATGACAATACCGTCGATTTTATCGCGCTCGAAATTGATCACGTTCTGGGCGCGGCGATTCGCTTCTTCCGTGTTCGGGCGCTTGGTTTCGTAAAATTTAATGAAAACGACTAACGCCGCGGTGAGGGCAAAGAGGACGAGGGTAGTTCGGAATCTCATGGCGCGATCAGGCTCGCCGTTTCCACCACACCGCAGAACCGATCAATGCCGGCACCAGCGGCAGCAATACCAGAACAATCCAGCGCAAATTACGCAGCGCTGTTTGATCGAGGCTAAAGGTGAGCGTTTTCGGCACTTTCGGCGCGATGCCGATCATTTGCTCGCGACTCATCAGCCAGTTAATGCTCCCGGAAATGAAGTCGAGCGCCTGCTGGTCCTGGGTTAGAGCATTGTCCTGAACAAAGAGCGCATTGCTCACCAGCACCATGCGGGATGAGTTCACCCGCACCCGCTCGTCGCCGCTGCCGCCTTTTTCGACTGAGGCCGCGATCGTCAGCGGCGCAGCATGATCGCGATTTTGCTCAAACTGTAGTTTAGCCGGATCATCCGAATTATAATCGACCTCCCCCCAGTAACCTTTTTCGGCCTGTACCAGTGGCTGCAGTTGGACGCCCCCGGCTTGCGCCCGCTGCGACTCGAGCGTAAGCGAACACGTTCCACCTAGAAATGGCGCGCGCACATCGGCCAGCCGTTTGGTGATCGGGGAATCGGGCAGAAAACGCCCAATCACATCGCGCACCCGCGCGATTTCTTCAATGCCGGTGCGCACCATTGCCATCAAGCGATCGTCGTTCACTCGCACGCCAAACTCGGCTAGGAACGCGTCGAGCTTCGGCGTTTTGGCGGAAGGATCGAGCAACAGCAAAATGCGACCCTGTTTATTCCAAAAATCGCGCAACAATTGCATCTCGCGGTCGGAAAAATCATATTGCGGGCCGACGATTATGATCGTCTTCATTTCCGCCGGGATCGCATCGACGTTGAAAAGATTTAGTTCCTGAAGCTTGATATTTTCATTTTCGATAAATGTCTTTAGCACTGAGATCGGGCTGGCTGGGGACCGCTCCATCGTCATCAGGTTCGGGGGCGCTTCCGCGATGGGCGGTTCTTTGTGGCCGAGCACATAACCAATGACGTTTTTCTTCCCCTCGGTCAGATCGATGATCGCGCTGCTGATCGCCTGCTCGCCTTTGAACGCGGTCACACGCGGACCTTCACCCATCGCCATCCCGCTTTGATCAATCTCCGCCATTTCCGAGGCCTTGACCGTTTTGTTCCGCCCCTCGTAATCAAGCACCAGCATGCTTTCGTCGGTAACTACCTTGTATTTGTCGAAGAGTTCCTTCGCCCGCGAAAAGCTGCGTTCTGGGTCGATATGCTCAATGTCGATTTTTCCTTTGGCGACGTACTGATATTCCGTTAGCAAACTTTGGACGTCGTTTGTGATCGGCGTGTTTGGGGAAAAGAAAACGGTGATTCGCAGTTTTCCCTTCAACGAGTCGAGCATGCGTTTCGTTTTGTCCGAGAGGGCGTATTTCTGGTCGCGCGAAAAATCCCATCGCCGATAATGCTCGAAGCCGAGATAATTCACCATCAGTGCCAGGAAGATGAGCAAGCCAATTTGAACGACGACGTTGAGCCCGATCTGGAAACGATGAATTTTCTTTGGTTTCTCCGCCACGGTTACAGTCTCCATTTACGCGATTGAAATGCCTGATAGGTCAGACCAAGCATGACCATCGTCAGGCTGAGGTAGAGAACGATCGGGCGGGTATCGATCTCGCCGCGCGAGAGCGTGCCCATTTGCTCAAGAGCCGAGAAATAACCGAGTAGTTGCCGCGTGGTGGAGCTAACCTCAGTTAAAATAAAAGTGATTAACCCGGAGAAGAAATGCATCGTGATCGCACAAAACGAAATCACGGCTGCAATAATCTGGTTTCTAGTTAAGACCGAAGCGAAACAGCCCACGCTGACGTAAAACATTCCCAATAACAGCAGCATCAGGTAAGAACCCCAATACGCGCCGGATGACCCCGCCGCTGTTTGACCGGTGATGTATTGGAAAATCAAAAAGTAAAGAATGGTGGGAACCCAGAGAACCAAGTAGAAGACGAGGGCGCCAAAAAATTTCGCCAGCACTACCTGCCAGTCTCGCACCGGCGCGGTCATAAGCGGCTCGATCGTTCCCAGCTTAAATTCCTCGGCGAATAACCGCATGGTGATGAGCGGGAAGATCAGGACAAAGGCGAACCAGAAAAAGACCGAGTTAAAAAATGCTTCCTGCACCGAATATTGCACTGGCCGCTGGTTCATGAACGAAATCTGGAAATAGAAGTCCGCTCCGCTCACGAACAAAAAGAAGACCAGCACGATGTAGGCGATGGGCGAGTAGAAGTAACTCGATACTTCGCGGGAAAGAAGCGTATAGAACTTACGCATCGGTCCTCCCTGCCGGGTAGCGCACGCAACGCCAGTCCGGCTCGGACCTCGCGTGCTGGCGATGACGTCCCGTCATCGCGAACTTTTCCTGTGTTTGAAAATTCAAGTGACGTTCGTTTCGGCGAGACGCCGAAAGTCCGAGCCGGACTGGCGTTAGCACGCGAGACGCGCGCTCTACCCGGAATGATTCGTGCAACGTTTTATTTTTCATTCACGTCTCATCCGAATGCGTCAGCTCCACAAACACGTCCTCCAGCGTAGCGCGGCGTGCGGTCAACTCGCGCACTTCCCAGTGGCGATCGCGCGCGAGGCGGAACACGTCCGCTCGAAGGTCCGTCCCCGATTCCACTCGCAGCGACAAAATCTTCCAGCCATTGTCATCCGCCTCGCTCACATCGCGGACGCCTGTGATTCTTTTTAGCTCAGCCACCGCGTCATCCGCGCCAACCTTCGCTTCCAGCGTGACTCCGCCCGCCGTTCGAATGCGACCGAGCAAATTTTCCGGCGTATCGCACGCTTCAATTCGCCCTTTGTTGATAATGATCACGCGGGTGCAGGTCATCTCGACCTCGGGCAAAATGTGGGTCGAAAGCAGAATCGTATGTTGTTTGCCCAGATTCTTGATCAGCTCGCGCACCTGGCGGATTTGATTCGGGTCCAGGCCGATCGTCGGTTCATCCAGAATCAGCAGGTCAGGTTCGTGCAGTAACGCGTCAGCTAATCCAACCCGCTGCCGAAATCCTTTCGAAAGCGCGCGAATGAGTTTGTTTTCGACTTCGCGCAACCCGCAAAGTTCTTTCACATCGCCGACCCGCTCGCTCGTTCGCCGATGTGGAATGCTTTTGAGTGCGGCGCGGTAGTTCAAATACTCGGTCACGCGCATATCGTTATAGAGCGGCACGTGTTCCGGCATGTAACCAAGGTGCGCGCGGGCCTGAAGTGATTGCTCGAAGATATCGAAACCGGCGATTGACGCCCGCCCGGAGGTCGGCGGCATGAAGCTCGCCAAAATTCGCATCGTGGTTGTCTTGCCCGCCCCATTTGGCCCGAGAAAACCCATGATCTCCCCCTGGCCGACCTCGAAGCTGAGGTCGCGGATCGCCGTCTGCCCGGCGTATTTTTTAGTTAGATTTTCAACCTTGATCATGAAACAAACTCCAGAGGAGGAAGAACTTATCCCGTCAGTGAAACGAGGCCACGCATTCCTTCTCCTTGTCGGACAAGCCTGGGATGAAGGCCTCCGAAGAGGCTAACTTGCACTTCTCGAATTCACTCAATTCTTTTGAGACAACTTTCATCGCGCAGCGTTGTCTAAAAAATTTTAGCGCGCTGTCAATGGCACGGTTTGGATCTGGCGCGTCCCATCGCTTCGAACGATGCCGACTGTGAAATCAACCGTCATCCCGCTTTGCACGCGCGCGAGCAGGCCCTCGATCGATTTCACCGAGTTCACATCGTGCCGTCCCACTCGGTAAATCAACAATCCGCGCTCGACCCCAATTTCCGCCGCCGGACTTTCCGGCTCAACCGCGCTAACCAAAACTCCGCGTCCGGGAACCAAGCCAAAGGCATCGGTTAGTTCCGCCGTCAGATCTTGCAATTGCATTCCAAAAAGGCGGTCGGCATTTGCCGCGGCGGGCTGATTGGAGTTGCCGTGGGGCTGCGCGGAAGGCTGCTTTTGCGCGACTGTTTTGAATTCTTTGACCGCTTCGCGCACGGTCTCGGCCGGAATGGCGAATCCCACTCCCTGAGTCGGAACGCCCTGGGGCGTAAATGCCATTTTGGCCGAACTCACCCCGACCAGCCGGCCCGCAATATCGACCACTGGACCGCCAGAATTTCCCGGGTTAATCGCCGCGTCGGTTTGCAAAAGATCTTTGTACTCCAGGTCGCCTATCGTGATATCTCGCTTCAATCCACTGAGCACGCCGCGACTGATCGAACTGCCGTAACCGACCGAATTGCCGAGGACAATCACCGTTTGGCCGAGAAGATTGGGCGAAGGATTATCCAGATTAATGAACGAGAATCCGCTTTGGCCGTCGATTTTGATGAACGCAAGATCCTTTTTGGGATCGCCCGTTATGTAGTGGGCGTTGTAAACCTTGCCGTCGCTGGTAGTGACTTCGATTCTCAGGTCCGCTGCCCGTTGCACCACGTGCTCATTGGTCACGATGTAACCGGCCGGGTCAACGATGAAGCCGGAGCCAAGACTTTGCAGACGCTGCCGGACTTCACGTGGTTGGCTGCGGTAGGTGCCAAAGAATTCGGCCGCGAAATCTTCGAATGGATCGCGGATCTGTCGGCGTACTACGCGCTCGGCGTTAATGTTAACGACCGCCGGCATTACCTTCGCGACCGCGAGAACAACGGGCTCAGAAGCCGGATCGGTGGGCGATGACGAAGGCAACGGTGTCGGCGTTTGCGCCGACAATGACTGCGCCGCAAACAAGAGGATGATCGCAGCGGCTGACGCGTGGATGCTGGCGTTGCGTGCGCTCCCCAGATCATTCGCGTTCGAAATCATTTTGTATTTCATCTCGTCCGGCGGTGTGAAATCGCCGCGCAAATAACGGAGCGCCCTTTCCACTGTCAACTTGCTGCTCGTCTCGTTTTTACGACATTGTCTTGATATCATGCATCCTTCGTTCGCTACCCGCCTAAATCTCGATTTGCTCGAGCAGAATTACGAGCGTTGGCAGAAAGATCCCGATTCCCTCGATTCCGGTTGGTCGGCGTTTTTTGAGGGATTCGAGCTTGGGAACCTCGACGGGAAAAATGGCGCGGCCGTCGCAGTCGCCCCAGCAGAAGCGCGACGCGATCTGCGCGAAAGTCCGTTGCAGACGCGCATCGATGCTCTCGTTTACGCCTATCGCATTCTCGGTCACACCATCGCGCGGGTGAATCCATTGGCGGAAAAACGGCCGGAGAACCCGTTGCTCACCTTGCGCGAATTCGGCTTTAGCGACAAGGACCTCGACTATCCTGTTGCGTCGAAATTCTTTCTGGATGGCCGCCAGATGACGTTGCGCGAAATGATCGCGCTGCTCGATCAAATTTACGCCGGCTCTATTGGCGCGGAATTTCAGCATATTCAAAACACCCGCATTCGTGATTGGGTGCGGCACCGCCTTGAATCGCGCATCTTCGCCCCACCGCCCTCGCCGGAAATACAGGTCGCGCTTCTCCGCTCGTTGCTCGAAGCGGAGACGTTCGAAGTTTTTTTGCACACCAGTTACGTCGGACAAAAACGTTTTTCGCTGCAAGGCGCGGAAGGTTTAATGGCAATCCTTGATACGCTTTTGCACAAATGTGCCAGCGACGGCATCGAGGAAATCTGCATGGGCATGGCCCATCGTGGCCGGCTCAATGTGCTGGCGAATTTCCTCAGGAAATCGCTCAACGTCATTTTCACCGAGTTCACTGAAAATTACATCCCGGCTCTTGTCGCCGGCGATGGCGACGTGAAGTATCACCTCGGCTATCGCACCGTGCGCAAACTTGCCGCCGGCGAAATCGAGATCCGCCTTTCGGCAAATCCCAGCCATCTCGAAGCAGTCGATCCGGTCGTAGAAGGGACGGCGCGCGCGCGCCAACGCATTCGCGGCGATACCGAACATCGGCGCAAAGTTCTGCCACTTTTACTTCATGGTGACGCTGCCTTCGCCGGGCAGGGCATCGTGGCGGAAACGCTCAACCTGTCGCAGCTGGCCGGTTATTCCACCGGCGGCACCTTCCACATCGTGGTCAACAACCAGATCGGTTTCACCACTTTGCCGGAAGACGCGCGTTCATCGATGTACGCCACCGATATCGCCAAGATGATCGAGGTTCCGATCCTTCACGTGAACGGGGAAGACCCGCTCGCGCTCAAGTTTGTCACGGAAATGGCGCTCGATTTTCGCCAGGAATTCGGGCGCGACTTTGTCGTCGACATGTATTGCTACCGCAAATACGGCCACCAGGAAGTAGATGAACCGAGCTTCACCCAGCCGGATCTCTACGCCAGGATTGATAAGCGGCCATCAGTCACGCAGATCTATAAACGGGAGTTGCTCGACCGCGGCGTGCTGACTCAGGATGACGCCGCTTCGCTCGAGACCGAGTTTCAACTTCGGCTGGAGATGGCGCTCGAATACATCAAGGCGCTGGAGAAACAAAAAACGGGCGAGCAGGCTAAGTTCAAGGAATCGACTGCAGTTTTTCAATCGAAATACAGCACCGAGTCGAAACCGACCGCGATCAGCAAGGAGACGTTGCGCACGATTGTCGATGGACTCACGCGCGTTCCGGAAGGGTTCCACATTCTGCCAAAAGTGAAACGGATGCTGATCGATCGGCGCCGCCAAATTTTTGAGGAGGGCGGTCCGTACGATTGGGGATTTGCCGAAGCGCTCGCATTTGGGGCGCTGCTGCTGGAAAATATTCCGGTGCGATTGTCCGGTCAGGACAGCCGGCGCGGAACCTTTGGCCAGCGTCATGCCTACTGGCACGACGCGAAGACGGGCGCTCCCTATAATCCGCTGATGTATCTCGCGGAAAAACAGGCGCGCATTTGTGTTTACAACAGTCTCCTTTCAGAGGCCGCCGTGCTCGGATTCGATTACGGTTACTCGCTCGATTATCCAAACATGTTGTGCCTGTGGGAAGCGCAGTTCGGCGATTTTGTTAACGGCGCGCAGACGATCATCGATCAGTTCATCGTTTCCGCCGAATCAAAATGGCAGCGGCCGAGCGGGATCGTTTTACTTTTACCGCACGGCTACGAAGGACAGGGCCCGGAACATTCCAGCGCTCGGCTCGAGCGTTTTCTTCAAGCCTGCGCCGAGGACAACATCCAGGTCTGCACCCCCACCACCCCCGCGCAGTATTTCCACGTTTTACGGCGGCAAATGAAACGCGACTTTATCAAACCGCTCATCCTCATGACACCAAAAAGTCTGTTGCGCGCGGATTTTTCAACTTCGCGCACAGAAGATTTCACCAACGCGAAATTTCACGAAATCATTCCGGACTCTGTAGCCGCGGTCGCTGGCCACGGCAGCAAGCCCGAAAAAATCGAACGTGTGATCTTGTGCTCCGGAAAAGTCTATTTCGATCTAATTGCCCATCGCGAAAAAGAAAAAATCAGTAACAGCGCGATCATCCGTATCGAGCAGCTCTATCCGTTGGATGAGAAACAACTGCGCGCGGCCGTTGAAGCCTTCTCGAAAGAAGCGCGACTGGTTTGGTGCCAGGAAGAATCGCAAAACATGGGGGCGTGGAGTTTTATTGAGCCGCGCCTGCGCGCCATGTTTGGTCGCGAAGTTGGCTACGCCGGTCGCAATGCCAGTGCCAGCCCCGCAGTAGGCGCCCTCGCTCTTCATAAACGCGAACAGGCATGTCTGATCGCGGAGGCTTTTTCGGTCTGATCCAAACAACCGACTACCCTCGTCCTCGCCCTTCGCTGCGAAAGGAGAGTATGAAGGTGAGGGGCGAATCGACATTAAAAGATGGCGTCGTATTCAGAGAATGCTCGGCGCAACAATCGTCTAAGCCTCGTTAGCCAGTGAAACAAGCGATGCATCTTTATGAAACGCACCTCCCGGTGAAAGACACCGAAGTTTCCAGCCGGTTTTATATTGATGTCGTAGGACTGGAGTACGCCTACCGTGATTTAACCCGTGATGTTGTCTTTCTCTGGATCGGCTCCAACAAACGTTCAATGCTTGGCCTGTGGGGTCCGACCACGCCTTGGGGCCAATCTCGTCGGTGTCATTTTGCTTTCGCCGTCGCTTTGTCGGATCTGCTTGCCGCCGGTTCATATCTCGGCGCCCTTGGCATCGTTACGCGGGATTTTTCGGGGAAGGTTACAACCGAACCATCGGTGATCGGTTGGATGCCATCAGTACAGCTTTACTTCTCCGATCCGGACGGACATACCGTTGAATACATCACGCTGCTTGACGAACCACCAGAACCTGGGTTTGTCGGTTCGCTTTCTGCCTGGAAGGCACGACGAAAGATGGTTCAACCGCGCTGACGACGCGGTCCCACACTGGAACGGAGCTCTGCGACGCCGGCTAAGCGACCTGGGCTCGTAGAGCTCCGCCCTCCATTGTGAGCCGCCGATCACCGTGACTTGGCGTTCGACTCGCGCGGCGGTTTGCGCTTATGTAGCCGCGCAATGAGCGTGCAGGTGAAAATTCCCGCCGTCGGTGAATCGATTTCCAGCGGCGTCGTTTCCGTCTGGCACAAGAAATCGGGCGAGCAGGTAAAAAAAGGCGACCCGCTCTTCACTCTCGAGACCGACAAAGTTTCGACCGAAATCGTTGCTGAAGCTGACGGCGTGCTCAAAACCAAAGCGGCCGAAGGTCAGGAAGTAAAAATCGGCGAAGTCGTGGCGGAAATCGAAGAGTCCAGCGCGGCAGCCGAGGCCCCGCCCGCAAAGAAGGAGAAGCCTGCGCCCGAGCAAGCCCCTGTAGCCGCGGTCGCTGACCGCGGCCAGCCGGAGTCGCCGACTCCGGCTACAGCTACCGCGCTTTCGCCTGCTGTCCGTCGCATTGTCGATGAAGAAAAACTCGATCCTGCAAAGATCTCCGGGACGGGAAAAGGCGGTCGCATTACCAAAGGAGACGCGCTCGCCGCCGCGCAAAATCGCCGCTCGCCAGAACGAACAGATACCGAATCAAACGCGGCCACCGAGACGGTCGGGCCGGTAGAATCGCTGGCGCCGGCTGCGAAAGACGGTCGCGTCGTTCGCAAAAAAATGTCACCATTGCGCCGGAAGATCGCGCAGCAGTTGGTCATGGCGCAGCATACCGCTGCGATCCTGACGACCTTCAACGAATGCGACATGAGCGAGGTGCAGGCCTTGCGTGCTCACGCCCAGGAGCAATTCACTAAAAAGAATGGGTTGAAACTTGGTTTCATGTCCTTCTTCGTTAAAGCGGCGGTGGCGGCGTTGAAGGCGGTTCCCACGATCAATGGGCGAATCGAAGGAGACGATTTCATTCAAAATAATTTCTACGACATCGGGGTCGCCGTCGGGACGGAACGGGGGCTGGTCGTTCCGATTGTGCGCGATGCTGACAAAAAGTCGTTTGCCGATTTGGAGCGGGATATCGCCGACTACGCGAAGAAAGCGCGTGAAGGAAAATTGAAAATCGAAGAGCTCCAAGGGGGTACCTTTACGATCTCGAACGGCGGCGTTTACGGCTCGCTCTTGAGCACACCAATTTTGAACCCGCCGCAGAGCGGAATTCTGGGCATGCACAAAATCATGGAGCGTCCTATCGCCGTAAACGGCGCGGTCGTGGTCCGTCCGATGATGTACCTCGCCCTTAGCTACGACCATCGCATCATCGATGGCAAGGAAGCCGTCACATTTCTCATTAAAGTGAAGGAA
>Ga0209687_1000181_pt1 | contig 23358 bp, 22 predicted proteins | sample GraSoiAngelo_136_FD_185893 | JGI IMG/M metagenome (GOLD analysis project Ga0209687, IMG submission 185893) | Grasslands soil microbial communities from the Angelo Coastal Reserve, California, USA - 14_0929_09_20cm (SPAdes) (version 2) | ecosystem: Environmental > Terrestrial > Soil > Grasslands ...
GCGACGCCTTCGGAATCGCACACATCCATGATGTTCCAGACAACGTCGTTGGTGTATTCCTGAAGCGAATAGTTTGTTGAGCTATCGAAAGTAGAGCGCGAACCATCGTAGTCTACTCCGAGACCACCTCCAACATCGAGGTATTCCAACTCGTGGCCGAGTTTCGCAATCTTGGAGTAATAGCGTGCCGCTTCGCGCACGGCGCGTTTGATCGTCGAGATGTCGGGAACCTGTGAGCCGACGTGGAAGTGAACCAGCTTCAGGCAATGCGCCAGCCCCTCGCTCTTCAACATCTCGCTGGCGGTAAGGAGATTGACGGTATCGAGTCCGAACTTCGCGTTCTCGCCTCCGCTGGTGGTCCATTTGCCTGCACCTTTGCTGGTCAAACGAACACGAATCCCAATGAGCGGCTCGACCCCAACTTCCTTGGAAGTCCGAATGGTCTGTTCCAGCTCTTCCAGCTTTTCGACTACGATGATGACCTGCTTGTCTAGTTTGCGACCCAGCAGCGCGATCCGAATAAAAGCCGGATCCTTGTAACCATTGCAAATGACCAAGCTCTCCGCGTCCTTGTGCATAGCCAGAGCCGCGACCAACTCCGGTTTGCTTCCGGCCTCCAAGCCAAAGTGAAACGCCTGGCCGGCATCCACGATCTCCTCGATCACTTCGCGCAGTTGATTGACTTTAATCGGGAAAACGCCGCGGTATTTTCCGCGGTAGTTGAATTCCGTGATCGCGTTTTCGAAAGCGCGGTTAACGGATTCGACGCGGTGCCGGAGCAAATCCTGAAAGCGGATGACAAGCGGAAAGGGGAGCCCGCGCGAGCGAGCTTCATTGACGACTTCAAGAATGGGGATGGCACCGCCATTTTCCTGGAGCGGCTTGGCCACGACGTTGCCATCAGCGTTGATGGAAAAGTAACCGGTTCCCCAACCCTCGATGTTGTAGGTGGCGTTTGCCGCCTCCAGGTCCCAATCGTTTTTCGTCATTTCGTCAGCGGCTGCAAAGCGGACAATTGTTGATCCGGCGGAACATGCAAGGTCGATTCAAAAAAAACCAGCAGCAGATCTCTGGCCGTTTCGGCGTAGCGAGAGAATCCGGGGAGCGCAGGCAAGTTGCCTGCGCTCCCCGGAAACAATCATTCCCCTCGCGATGCTAAAGAAATACGTGCGAAACCTTCGTCAGGCGCAGCAGCACGGCTGGAGCAGCTTGTTTTTCGTCCTTCTATCAGTACCGTCAACACGGTGAACAAAACGGTCATTGAAGTACATGTTCGCGCTGTGCTCCCAACCAGTGGCGGTTGCGCGGTTTTCATCGGGAATAGCGACAAAGTTTTCATCGTTTACGTCGATCAAACGGTTGGCAGCGCGATCACGATGTTTATGCGCGAGATGTCGAAAGAGCGACCGTTGACGCATGATTTGATGGCGCATTTGATGACGGCGGTGGGCGCGCATGTCGAGCGAGTGATCATCAACGATCTAAAAAACGCGACTTATTATGCGCGCATGATCATTGCCGCGGAGAATGAGCTGCAGCAGAAAAAAATCATCGAGCTCGATGCCCGACCGAGCGATTGCATCGCGATGGCGACGCAACAAAAGGCGCCCATTTATGTGAGCCAGGAAGTCTGGGACGAGGTCGAGGACATGAGCGATGTCCTGCGCAAAATGGAAGAGGAAGGGCTGAAGCCGGAAATTGACCCGGAATCGGAAGCGACGGAAGAGGAATAGGTCATCAGCCCAGCAATTCTCCGTAGCCTTCGCGTGCCATTTGCAGGGAGCGCTCCAGAATTGCCGCGGGAGTATCGAGCGAAATTACTTCGTCGAGTAGTTTCTCACATTCCTCGCGCGAAAGATTGCGAATAGCGGATTTCACTCGCGGCACCAACGCCGGGCTGACGCTCAATTCGTCCACTCCGAGTCCGAGCAGAAGAGGGGTCAGCTCGATCTCGCCCGCCATTTCGCCACAAACTCCAAACCAGATCTGATGTTTGCGAGCCGCATCGGCAACCATCTTGATCAAACGCAGAACAGCCGGGTGTGACGGTTCGTAAAGATGCGCGATGCGCTCGTTTACACGATCGACGGCAATGGCGTATTGAATGAGATCATTAGTGCCGATGCTGAAGAAATCCACTTCGGGGGCGAGTGATTCCGAGCAAATCGCAGCGCTCGGAATCTCGATCATGGCGCCGATCTGCATTTCAGCATTGAACGGGATCTTGGCCGATGCCAGTTCGCTTTTGCATTCGTCCAGCACCTCGAGGGCCCGAATTAATTCCGCTTTTCCGGAAATCATCGGAAACATCAGTTTGACATTGCCGAGCTCGCTCGCGCGCAGGATGGCGCGCAGTTGCGGTTTGAAGACTTCAGGATGCTCGAGGCAAAAGCGGATGGCGCGCCAACCCAGAAAAGGATTAAGTTCGTCGCTGACATCGATTCCGCCGGCGATCTTGTCGCCGCCAAGATCGAATGTTCGAATGATGAGCGGATGGGGCCGGACCGCTTCGGCGACGCGCCGATACGTCTGATATTGCTCCTCTTCGCCCGGCAAGGAATCGCGATCGAGATAAAGAAATTCGGTGCGATACAGCCCGATTCCCTCCGCACCATGAGCCGATACGCTGGTGACGTCATCCGGCAACTCAATGTTTGCCGACAAAACAATGTGATCGCCGTCCCGGGTCGTGGCCGACCGCTCACGCAGCACCGCGAGTTCTTTCGAAACTTCCGATTGCCGGACTTCGACCTTCCCGTAATAGGCGATCGTTTCCGGTGATGGATTGACGATGAGCAAGCCGGTATAGCCATCAAGCAACGCCATCACGCCGCTCTCAACTTTTTCCGTAACATCATGCAGGCCGACGGCGGCAGGGATGGTGAGTGAGCGCGCCATGATCGCACTGTGGGAAGTGCGGCTGCCGAGATCGGTTGCGATGCCGAGGACCCGGTGCCGATCCATCGAGGCCGTGTCCGAGGGGGTCAGATTGTGGGCGACCAGAATATGCGCTTCGCCCGGCAGCGGCATGGTCTTGGGCGCCTTGCCTTGCAAATTGCGAACGACACGACGCATCACGTCCTGGATGTCGAGCGCGCGTTCGCGCAAATAGGGATCGTCGATCTGCCCCAGAGTCTCGGCGTACTTCGCGGCTACGTCGTGAAAGATGGCTTCGACGTTGACCTGATCGCATTCCAGCTTGCGCAGGACCTCATCGATCAAGGTGCGATCTTCCACCACCAGAAGATGCGCATCGAAAATCCCGGCGTCTTTCGTTCCGATTGCCTCCGCGATCTTTTGCTGCATTTCGAGGATTTGAATGCGGGTTTGGACTAGTGCCGATTCGAAGCGAGCGATCTCCCCCGGAATCTGCGATGGTTCAATCCGATAACGCTCGATTTCCTCGAACTCGTCACGCATGACCTGAATGTCACCGCGGGCGATGCCGGGCGACACACCTACGCCGTGGAAACGTGTTTCGGCCGACTCGTCAGTCATCGGAGGGAGAGTAACGCGAATGTCAACAAAGGAACACAGGCTTTCTAACCTGTGCGCCAAACAGGCATTCCTGCCTGTTTCACCATCCAGCGCAGCGGGCTAAAAGCCGCGCTGGGCGCACAGGCAGGAATGCCTGTGTTCCGCAAGCAACGCAAGCGGCTCCTAGTCTTCGTCCAAGCACGTCGGCAAAAAATTGTAGGGCGTTTCGGTGAAACGCCATTGGGTATCCGGCGGTTGGCACAGCCGCCCTACAACGGAAGCTTATGTTGCTTGCCGAAGACGCTTCAATCTTCGTTAAAGTGTCCGTTGATCAGCATTTCGATTTCTTCAAGCGCGCGCTCAGCATCGGGGCCTTCGCAACGAATTTGCAATTTCGATCCCTGTCCCGCCGCCAGCATCATCAGGCCCATGATGCTTTTGCCATTTACTTCTTCGCTCTCCTTTTTCACCCACACCTCGGCGCGAAAACGACTCGCCACTTTAACGAAAAGGGCGGCAGGCCGCGCGTGCAATCCTAGCCGGTTCACGATCGTGATTTCCTTCTCGGCTTTTTGCACGGAGGCGCCGGGGCCGGTTTTTCGATTAAGCAATCCCATCGGGATTTTTCGGTTCCATTAAATTGAGCAGCTTTGTATTGAATTCCAACGCCGCATTGCTGCCGAGGCTCTTTAGTTTTTGGTCCATCGCCGCCACTTCAATCAAGCGAGCCAGATCGCGGCCCGGCCGCACTGGAATGGTGACGTGCGGCACCTTGATATCCAGAATTTCATAAAACTCGCGATCGAGGCCGGTGCGATCGACTTCCTCCATTTCATTCCAATCCTTCAACGTCACCACCAGGTCGAGCCGCTTTTCTACCCGAATCGCACCGATGCCAAAGACCGACGCGACATTGATGATCCCGATCCCGCGCACTTCCATGTGATAGCGCGTCAGGTCGGGCGCCGTCGCCATCAATTCTCGCCCTTCCAGCGAAGTGATCCGCGTCACATCGTCTGCCACTAGGCTGTATCCGCGTTCGATCAATTGCAGCACGCTCTCGCTTTTGCCGATGCCACTTACGCCGCGAATGAGAACGCCGACGCCAAGAATGTCCACCATGCTGCCGAATTCGGTCACTGTCGGAGAAAAATCGACTTCCAGCGCGATGGTCGCGGCGTTGATGAACTTCATCGTGATCATCGGCGTGCGAAAAATGGCGATCTCTTCATCCGCTGCCACTGCCATCATGGGGTCGTCGAGATGTGCTCCCCGCGAAATCACCACGCACGGGATTTTTTGTTCGCACAAGGCGCGGAACCGTTTCACCCGCAATTTGGGGGAAAGACTTTTGAGATAGGTATTCTCGGCGGCGCCCAGCACCTGAACGCGCTTCTCGGCGAAATAAACGAAGAACCCGCTCAAGGCGAGACCAGGCCGGTTAATGGTCGGCTCGCGGATTTTGCGGTGAAAACCGACGCGCGGGCCTTCCAGTCGCAGCGCCAATTTCTCGCCGTGAGTATTGAAAAAGCTTTCCACTGTTACGACGGGCACGCTTTTGCGTTGGTCGCTCGCGGAGGTGATTGTTTGGGTGGTTGGGCCCTCAGGCATAACGGAATCAACGTTTACCTTGTCGCGGCGGGAATTTCCACATCGGCCGCCCAAATAATTCGAGCCGGGGGTAATTGATTGTAGGGCGGCTGTGTCAGCCGCCAAACCAACGAGAATGGTGTTTCACCGAAACGCCTACCATTCACCGAGCCCAAAAAAAGGACGCTCGCTTTCGTTCTCGAATCGAGTTCCTTGCCGGATGATCCACCAGAGTTCGCGGCTTGTCGTCGCCATTACATTGGCTTTTGCCGCTTCGCTAATCTTTGCGGTCGCGTCGATCCTGGCAGCTCCGGTTGAGCAGAGTCCACCTCCGGTTACTCCCACGCCGGAAGCAAAACCTTCTCCTGTCGTTGTCTTATCCCCAGCCGCAACTCCCTCAAAAGCGGTAGAGAACTCGGTTGTAAAAATCTTCGCAACCCTTCGCCTCCCCGATCCGAGCAAGCCTTGGACAAAAAAAGAGCCCAGCGAAATCACCGCCAGTGGGGCTGTGATCAGCGGCAAACGTATTTTGACCAACGCGCACGTTGTCCAATACGCCAGCGAAGTGCAGGTCCAGGCGAATCAGGCAGGGGACAAGCTTCCCGCGACCGTGAAGGCAGTCGCGCCGGGAATGGATCTCGCCATTCTCGAATTGGAAGACCAGAAATTTTTCGATTCGCATTCGCCATTACCATTTAAGAAGACACTGCCGGACTCAAAGGACCCGGTGATGGTCTATGGATATCCAACTGGCGGGGCCAGCCTCTCGATCACCAAAGGAATTATCTCTCGGATCGAGTTCACCGGTTACAGTCTCTCGACCCTTGGACTAAGGATTCAAATTGATGCCGCAATTAATCCCGGCAATAGCGGCGGCCCGGCGATAGTTAATGACGAGATAGTCGGCATCGCGTTTAGTCATCTGCAGTCGGCGCAGAACATCGGCTACATCATTCCAGTAGAGGAGATCGAGCTATTCCTGCAAGACATTGCCGACGGCCATTACGATGGAAAGCCAACCATGTACGATGATCTCCAGACCCTGGAGAACTCGGCCCTGCGCTCTTTTCTGCATCTGCCGGAATCTTTGCAAGGGATGATTGTTCACCGCCCGTTCGATTCGGCGGCGAGCTATCCACTAAAGGAATGGGATGTAATCACGAAGATCGGTGATGTACCAGTCGACGATGAAGGTATGATCAAGATTGGAGATACTCTTCGGATCCGTTTCCCCTACATGGTTCAGAAACTAGCGGCCAAGGACACCGTTCCGCTTACTGTTTTTCGGGGCGGAAAGGAATTGAAGATAAACCCGCCAGTATTGCGGCAGCGTCCATTGGTCATTCCGGAGCTAAAAGGAAGCTACCCTTCCTACTTTGTTTACGGACCGATGGTTTTCTCTGAAGCGACGATGGACTTGATTGCTATCGCCCAGAAAAATCGCGAGACTGGCGCAATAATTGGCCTGCTCACTTATATCGGGAGTCCCTTGATCGCGAGAATAGGCGACAAGCCGGCATTTCCAGATGAACGATTGGTCGTCGTCCCCTGTCCATTTTTTCCGCACCGGCTCTCAAAAGGATATGGAAACCCCGCCTGGCAGGTATTGAAGACCGTTAACCATCAACCAATTAAGAACTTGGCTCATCTGGTCGAGGTTCTGCGAGATTTAAAGGATGAATTTGTTACTTTTGAGTTTAATACTCGCTCCAGTGGCGAATCATGTGTTTTTCCCAGGGCCGAAATGGTCAGCGCTACCGAAAATATTCTGAATGATAATGGAGTCCGATCCCAAGGTTCCGCTGACGTGATGAAAATCTGGGCAGGCAAGACTACTGGCCACTGAATACAGACTACAGACTATGACCTACCTCTTACGTTTCAGCTCTCACTTCTCACACCTCCGCTTTTTGTTACCGCTTCTCGCGATCATGTTTGTCCCTGCTACCAGGATCACCGCCACCGCAGAAGAGGAGGAAGCAACTCCTTATTATGGCGATTGGGAAAATGCGCATGGCGATAAGCTTCAGATAACGAGCGGGAGTATTCAGGTGAATGAGGAGAAACCCATCCGTTATGATGATATTACCGAGGACAGCGACGGCAGCTTCTTCGTTCTTCAGCTTAAGGACCAGAGTGAGTCGAGCTACTTCGAGGGCAAATTCCTTCGCCTCGCTTTCGGCAAAGATCCCGATCGCTTCACCATGTCGATCTACAAAACTTTGGAGGATGCCCTGAAAAAACAAAACGAAGTCAAGCACGTCGAATGGTCCGCACCGCCGGAGGAAGATGAGGGTGAACCTGAGGGTGAACCTGAGGAGTAACACGCGGAAACGGCTAGCTGCCTGGGACTCGTTAGAGCCGATAATCGCGCGAGATCGGGTGGATCGCGCAGCCCCTTGCTCGATGCAAATAGGAATGCACCCTCGGCGCCTTAATTAACGTCGCTCGGTGGAGCCGTTTCGACAGGCTCAAGGCCCTGAGTTTGCCGAAGGGCGGCGTTGTGCAAATGATAGATCGGCGGGCGAGATGCCCACCGGCCCCACAGCCAAGATGGCCGTGCTACATGCGGAATCGTTCGCCCAGATATAACTGGCGGCTGATTGGGTCGTTGATGAGGAAATCCTTGGAGCCTTCGCTTTCGACCCGGCCTTCATAGATCAAGTAGGCGCGATCGACAATCGATAAGGTCTCGCGCACGTTGTGGTCGGTGATGAGAATGGCGAGACCGGACTTCCGCAGGTTTACGACAATTTGTTGCACGTCATAAACCGCAATCGGGTCCACCCCGCTGAATGGTTCATCGAGCATGAGTAAACTTGGGCTGGTCACGAGCGAACGCGCAATGGTGAGCCTACGTTTTTCCCCACCGCTCAAGGTCAATGCCGTGTTCTTCGCGATTTTCTCGATTCCGAATTGATGCAGCAAATGATCGCAACGCTGTCGCCGCTCGTGTTTGCTCAGGGGCAAGGTTTCCAGAATCGCCAAGATATTTTGTTCCACCGTCATTTTGCGAAAAATCGATTCTTCCTGCGGCAAGTAGCCCATGCCCAATCGCGCCCGCTTGAACATCGGGAAAGTGGTCACGTCTTGATCGCGAAAAATGACGCTCCCACTGTTTGGGCGGACGAGACCGACGATCATATAGAATGTCGTGGTCTTGCCCGCACCGTTAGGTCCCAGTAGGCCAACGATCTCGCCGGCCTTGACGTTAACGTTGATCCCATTCACCACGGCGCGGCCACCGTAAATTTTGACCAGCTCGCGTGTGGCCAAAACATCCGGGGGCACGGTTGTTTTCGCGCTGATCGGTGAAGGTGCAGCGGTCGTGCTAATCATGGTTTCGGCGACGGCGTCGGCGATCCCGCTTTTTCTTCCTTTGGTTCCTGGCGTATTTCGGTCCGACTCGGGCCATGGGTATTGAGGTGTCCGTCCTGATTGATAACCATGACCGTCTCGGAGCTGGTCGCAATGTGCAAGTTCAATCCCTGCTGGACTTTGGGCATGCCTGTCAGCTCGACGCTGCCATCGTTTGCAGTATAAACGGCATGCTCGGAGCGGCCGACGGCGTGCGTCGGCGGACCGCCGTTCGGATCTGGCCGATCACGCACCACGCCGACGTTTCCCTCCGCGATGGCTTTCTCCAGTCCCTGCTCTTCACCTTTGTGTAAATAAACCGTTAGCTTGTCCGATTGCAGATTGAATCGCGGATCGAACACTTTCACGTGGCCGGTAAAAACACCAACGTTCTTACCCGAATCGAAAGATGCTTCATCCGCATAAATTTCGGTCGTGATCGGACCTTCGTTTTTCGATTCGGTCCCGAAAGGATTTTTGTTAGTCTCGTCGGCTTTCTTTTTCGGCGAACTGGATGGTTTGGAAGTTTGTGCCGTGGTGACGACCTCGGTTTGTGCAAAAGCACTAATTGCGCAGCCCAGGATTGCGAAAGCGATCAGCCTCATGGCGATTTCTGCGGCCTCAATTTGGATTGATCGGTGATCACCATTTTCACATTGCCAGTGATGGTTCCCATTCGCGCCGCGGTGTCAAAGCGGGCGGTGTCGCCCGCGATCTCGAAATCGGCGCGTTTAATCGTCGTTCGTTGCGGCGAACTGAGGACACGCGTATTCAAGTCCAGCACGGAGTCTGCTGCCATCGCAATCTGAAGATCGATCTGATTGTCCTCCGTGTAAGTGGTGATGTTCAACTCACGAAATTGCATGTGGTCCTGATCGACGCGTCGCGCAGTGCCAGCGACGAACCGACCGCGCAAATGTCCATTTTCATCGATATCGGGCAAGACGAGTCCTTTTGCTTCATGGCCGATGGGCAGGGGAACCTGGCCGGCTGATCCCGGGCTGGGAGTAGCCGACTGCGCCGGTGTTTCTTGGTCCTTGTTCTTCTTTCCGCCATGCTTTTTCGATTGCTGCGCGAAATCGGCCGGCCCGACGAGAAAACTTGCGCCGATCAGACCGAAAAAAAGCGCGCGCCGCGCGCGCCCGTTACGAAACGGCAGCATGAACAGTTTTTAACACGCGAAGAACCTTCGGCAAATTTTTTAGGGGCAATTGGTTTGGACCATCGGATAAGGCGTGTGCCGGATTCTCGTGCACTTCCATAAAAATACCGTCGCATCCGGCTGCCATGGCCGCGCGCGCCAGCAAAGGTGCGAGGTGGCCGTCGCCCGAAGTAGAGTCGCCGGCGCCACCTGGGCGTTGCACGGAATGGGTGGCATCAAAAATCACGCGGTAGCCGGCTTCACGAATCCAGGCCAGCGAGCGGAAGTCTGCCACGAGATTATTATAACCAAAGGTGGTGCCGCGTTCGGTGAACAGGAATTGTTTCGCGCCAGATTTCTCCAACTTCTCCGCGATGTTTTTCACGTCCCAAGGGGCAAGAAATTGACCTTTCTTTACGTTGATGGCACGGCCGGTCTCCGCAGCCGCGCGCAGCAAATCGGTTTGCCGGCAAAGGAAGGCGGGGATTTGCAGCAAATCGATGAGTTCGCCCGCGATTTCCGCCTCGGCTGGTGAATGCACGTCCGTTGTGACCGGAATTTTCAGTTCCCGGCCGATAGAAGCGAGGAGTTCGCAGCCGGCGCGCGCGTCAATTCCGCGAAATGATTTCACCGAGGTGCGATTGGCTTTGTCGTAGGACGCCTTGAAAATGAATGAGACTTTTTCCGCAGCACAAATCTTCGCAATTTTTTGCGCCATCCGCCGGACGAATTTTTCCGATTCGATCACGCACGGCCCGAGGATAAATGCAGGCTCGCGCCCGCCGACGGTGACGTTTCGGATGCGGAGCGGTTTAGCGTTCACAAGTGTGCACTCTAACGGTAGTCAGACTGTCACGCCAGCCTATGGATGACACCAGTTTGGCTGGGGAGCGCACGCGCCCTCGCGTGCCGTGTGCAAAATCCGTCATCGCGAGCGACAGTCGACGGGATCCCGAGGCGTTACCTTAAAGCTTTCATGGCGGGATCCCTCGACTGCGCTCGGGATGACAAGCGTTATTAAGAACGTCGCTATCGCTTGCCTATCGCCAAGTCGTAAATGGCGAATGGCAGATACAACACGACAAAAAATGCGAGCGCGAGCAGATGCATCTCGAAAAGATAAAGCGGACGATAATCCGAGAGAATGTTGAGGAGCGTTTTCGCCTCCGGTTTGTGAAGAAGAAAGCCGTAATTGAACCCGGTGAACTTGTCCGCCGTCAGCGTGATAATGAAATAGAACTCCGTCCAGGCGAAGACACGAACGATGGAAAAGGGATGTGGTCGTAGATGATGCACCGACATTAACAAAATGATGCCGATGATGATTCCGCAGTGGGAAACGAAGAAGCTGAAGAATCGGAAATCGGGAAAACCAAAGGCCAAATTCGGGGTCAGGACGGCTTGTACGGTACCGCCGATTCCCCAAAAATAGGCGACCTCGAACCAGCGCGGCCGGCGTGTCCACATTGCGATGATGATTACAACCATCGCCCAATCGCAAAGTTGGAGTGGGAGAAGTTGCTCCCAGCTGACAGCGCCGAATTGCCGCACCAGACTGAGGTAGACGAAGTAATTCACCACCAGCGCAAGAGAGAGTGCGCCGACGATGATCCGTTCTATTACGGAAGATTTCGTCCAACGGACGAGCGCCGCGAGTGCGAACGGCAACGCGATTGTGAGAAAGATGACAAGAAGATGCGCGACGCCGTAAGGATGGAAGGGCGGAGAGGAATTCATTAGGGTAATCAAGGAGCGGCGGTCTGTGACCGCCGGGGCGATTTGGAAATCGCCCCTCCTCGTTGCTCAGCGCATCACCCAGAGATTACACGGAATAACGTCCATGAGCCATTCCAGATTGGGTGGCAATTGGCCGGCATTTTTCTTGGGATCGAGCGGCACGACCAGCAAATCCGCCTCCACCGATTTCACAAAATCGGCTGCGGCAAACCCGGTGTTGCCACGAATGCAGCGCACTTCGATCGGTACATCGGTATGGCCGAGATCGAGAACGAAATGCTCCAATTTCGCATCCTCATCCTCTTCCGCCGGCATGCCGTCCTGTTTCGCGCGCGCTTCATCGAAGGTTGTGATAAGCCGCACCACGTAAACGCGTTCCGAATTTTCGCGTGCGGCCAAATGCAGCGCTCGACGCAGGCTATTGGACCCGTGTTCGGAATATTCCACGAGGAAAACGACCTTGCGCAACGGCTCCGGTTCGCGCGCCGGATGGGTAAAGAGAATGACCGAACTGCGACCTTCCCGCAAAAGGCGGCGAGCGACATTTCCCAAGAACGGATGAAGAACTACCTCCTTCTCGAGCGCGCCCGCCACGATCAGGTCGATTTCGTTTCGCTCGATCGCTCGCAGAATTGCGGTTGCCGGATCGCCCTGCTCATAATGGATAGGGGAATCCTTCGGCAACGAGAGCCGCTCCAGTGCAGCTACAAACTTCGCACTGGTCTCCTCGCTTTTTTCACCCACGTAAACCAGGCTGAGCTCCGAGTCGAACCGGTCCCGAATCCGTTTCGCTTCCGCCAATACCTGCTCAAAGCGGGGCGAGAACGTACTGGCAACGGCGACGCTGCGATAAGGCGACGGATCGATCATCAGGAGATGGGTACTTTTCCCGCTTTGCCCTTACTCGGCAACTTGGGATGCGTAAAAATGACGAAGCTCGAATGACGAATGACGACGGAATAATCGAATGACGAAGGACCGTAGCGCTTCTTGCGTACTCATGAGGGCGTCGCGCCATAAGAGTCTTCCGAAAGATTGTTTTGGCGAGACGCGCGCGCTACCCAAAAGGAGGTACGACGCCACCTATGGTCGCTAATCTGTCCCGCATTCGGGCTTCGTCATTCCTTCGAGCTTCGTCATTCGGATTTCGTCATTCTTCCTGAGTTCTTGATCGAGAACGACTCGATCAGCGTTGCAACTGTGCTTTCCTGCACGAATTTCTGCCCGTGCGACGCGCGATTTATCCCGGCAGCTTCGATCCGGTGACGAATGGTCATCTCGACGTCATCGAGCGGGCCCGCAAGCTTTTCGATGAAGTCATAGTGGCGGTGGCGATTAACGATCAAAAGCAACCCTTGTTCGCACCGGATGAGCGGCTCGCCATGCTGCGGCAAGCGATTACGATCGATGCCGTGCGAGTCGCGCCCATGGAAGGACTGCTGGTGGAATTCGCAGCTTCGGAAGGCGCACATGCGGTTGTGCGCGGGTTGCGCGCCATTTCCGATTTCGAGTTTGAATTTCAAATGGCGTTGATGAACCGAAAGCTCGATTCCGAAATTGAAACTATCTTCCTCATGCCGAAGGAGGAATACACCTATCTTAGCTCGCGTATTGTGAAAGAAATCGCCAAGCTCGGGGGCGATGTTTCCGCGTTTGTGCCGCCATTAGTGGCTGAGGCGCTCGCAAAAAAATTTAACCCTAAATTGGGAAACATTGCGAGCGTGATCTGAGCTCCGAAAGGCGTCCCGCGTGAAAATTCATTTGAACCAAATTCCACCGGAAGGGTTGCATCTCGACGGCGAGGAAGATTGCCCGCTCGGCGACATCGCGACGCCGGAAATTCGTTGCGTCGGGCCGATGCGTTATAATCTGGACGTCGGCGTTTCCGATGGCGCGCTCTGGGCCAATGGAACGATTGCGCAAACCGTGGAGCTGAGCTGCGTGGCCTGTCTCGAGCGTTTCGAGCACGAAATCAAGGTTTCGGCGTTCGCGCTCCACACCGAATTGCATGGGCCGGAAAAAATCGATATCACGCCGTTCATGCGCGAGGACATTTTGTTGAATCTGCCACCCTACCCGCATTGCGATCGCGAGGGCGGGCGCGTTTGCAAAGGAGCGAAAGTTGAAACCACCAGCGACGATGGCACAGGGAAAGCGGATTGGAGCGCGCTGGATAAGTTAAAGCTGAAAGGTTAAAAGGGTTAAAAACGTTAAAAGGTTAAAAGGGGGAGGGCCCATTTTGACGTTTTAACTTTCTAACGAATTACCTTATCCAGGCGGCCGGTTGTTTTTCGGCGAGATCGTGCTTTCATAGCCGCCTGACATGGGCGTCCCCAAACGTAAAACCTCGAAGATGCGGTTGCGTACGCGCAAAGCGGCCAACCGTTGGCATGCGCCACAGCTAAATAAGTGCTCGCAATGTGGCAGCACCGTGGCCTCGCATACGGTTTGTCCATCCTGCGGTTATTATAAAGGGCGCCAGGTGTTGAGCGTGGGTGCCTGACGGCACGTTAAATCGTTGAATCGTTAAAACGTTACATCGTTAGATCGATTCACGATTCACGGATCTCGATTTTCGTTTTGCATTAGCCGCGCGATGATCGCAAACTGCTTGCTCGCATGAAAATCGCGCTGGATGCGATGGGCGGCGATTTTGGCCCACCCAACCTTGTTGCTGGAGCCGCGCTCGCTTTGCGTGAGTATTCCCACATCAGCAAACTCTTTCTTGTTGGCGATACCGCTCAAATCGAAGCGGAGCTGAGGAAACTCGGCTGCAACGACAGTCGGATCGAGATCGTGCATTCGACCCAAGTGGTCGACATGAGCGACCGCGCCTGGTCCGCCGTGCGCCGAAAAAAAGATTCGTCCGTCAGTCGTGCGGTCGATCTGGTCAAGCACGGTCAAGCCAACGCCATTGTCAGCGCTGGCCACACCGGCGCGGCCGTGGCAGCGAGCATGATTAAACTGCGCACTTTGCCCGGAATCTATCGGCCCGGTATCGCTGCGGTACTGCCCACCGAAACGAATGTTTTTGTTTTAATGGACGCGGGCGCGAACATCGATGCCCGGCCGGAACATCTTCTCCAATACGCGTTCATGGGCTCGGTTTATTCCAGTCACGTGCTCGGCTACAAGAATCCGACGGTCGGCCTGATCTCGCTCGGCGAGGAGGATGTGAAAGGCAATGAGATGACCAAGGAAGTCTTCAAAATGCTCAAGAGGAGCTCATTGAATTTTGTAGGCAACATCGAGGGGCGGCATCTCTTCGAGGATCCCGTTGAGGTGGTGGTGTGCGACGGATTTGTCGGAAATGTAATTTTGAAAACCTGCGAATCGATCTCGGTGGCAATTTTTCAGTGGCTAAAGCACGAACTGTCCCGGACGCCGATGCGAAAGCTGGGCGCGTTTTTGGCGCAGGAATCGTTTCGCACTATTAAAGATAAAACCAACTACGAAGAATACGGTGGCAGCCCGCTCCTCGGCGTCAATGGCATCTGCATCATCGCGCACGGCTCGAGCACGCCGCTTGCCATCAAAAACGCGCTGCGCGTCGCAGCGGAGTCGATTGAACAGCAGGTGAACCCGCATATCATCGAGGAGGTTCAGCGTTATCATGAAGCGACAGCCCCGCTCGAGCCCGCGATTCGCTAGGAATCAACGGACGGTTTCGATTATCGGTACCGGCAGTTACACGCCGGAGAAGATTCTTACCAACGAAGATCTCTCTCGCATGGTCGATACCAGTGACGAGTGGATCACCACGCGCACCGGAATCAAGGAACGGCGCATCGCCGCCAAGGACGAAACGACCAGCGACATGGCGGCGAAAGCCGCGCTCAAAGCAATCGAGCAGGCGAAGATTTCGCCCGAAGAAATCGATCTGCTTCTCGTCGCCACCGCCACGCCCGACATGATTTTTCCCGCGACGGCTTGTTTCGTTCAGAAAAAAATCGGCGCCAAAAATGCCGCCTGCCTCGATGTTTCGGCCGCCTGCGCTGGATTTTTGTTCGGGGTAGAGATCGCGCAGCAATTCATTACTTCGGGAACCTACGATACAGCGCTGGTGATCGGCGCGGATAAGCTGACGTCGATTACCAACTGGACCGATCGAAATACGTGCGTGCTTTTCGGCGATGGCGCTGGCGCGGCGGTGCTGGGCCATCGCGGTAGCGGCCACGGTATCATTAGCACCAACATGGGAAGCGACGGTGAGTATACCGACATCTTGTTTATGCCGGGTGGGGGATCGAAGACGCCGATCACGGCCGAGAACGCGCATCTGCATCTGCAAACGATCCATATGTCAGGTAAGGAAGTCTATAAACAAGCCGTGACCGCGATGCTGGCAGCGGCCAGGAAAGCGATCGATCAAGCCGGTCTCACCGTGGATGACATCGCTTGTGTCATTCCGCATCAGGCGAACTTGCGCATCATTGAGGCAATCGGGGAACGGCTGGGGATTCCGCGCGAAAAAGTTTTCGTCAATGTCGATCGCTATGGAAATACCTCAGCGGCAGCGGTGGCGATCGCCTTGGATGAAGCGAACCGCTCCGGCAGGATAAAATCCGGCGATTATGTATTGATGGTGGTTTTCGGTGGTGGATTGACCTGGGCCAGCACGATTGTGGAGTGGTGACGGGAACGTTACAAAAGTTAAAAACGTTACGTCGTTACAAAGGTGGCGTGAACGATGTAATATTGTAACGGTTGTAACCTTTTTAACCGCTGCGACGATGGAACGCCGCCTCAGTGCTATTCTTGCCGCCGACGTAGTCGGATATAGCCGGCTGATGAGCGCGGACGAGGCCGGTACGCTAACGGCACTCAAAGAGGTGCGAACTGGTTTCATCGACGGGAAGATCGCTGAGCGCCAGGGACGGGTCGTTAAACTTACAGGTGACGGCATTCTCGCGGAATTTCCGAGTGTGGTGAATGCGGTGGCTTGTGCGGTGGAACTGCAGCGTGGGATTCGGGAGCGGAACGCCGATGTGCCGCAGGATCGCCGCATCCAATTCCGTATCGGCGTCAACCTCGGTGACGTGATCGTTGAAGGAGCCGACATCTACGGCGATGGCGTCAACGTCGCCGCGCGACTGGAGGGTGTGGCCAAACCCGGTGGGATTGCGATCTCGCACTCCGTGCGCGATCAGGTTGGCAACCGGCTTGCTCTGGTTTTCGAGGATACGGGGGAGCAGAAGCTCAAGAACATCGAGAGGCCAATTCGCGTTTACAATGTTTCCGTTGAGCAGGTCGCTGCGCGAAACAGCAAAGGCCGTGCGTCAGCACCGGAAGAACGACCATCGATTGCGGTTTTGCCGTTCAACAATATGAGTGGCGATTCGGAACAGGAGTATTTCAGCGACGGGATCACCGAAGACATCATTACTGATCTGTCGAAAGTTTCTGGGCTTTCTGTGGTGGCTCGTCATACGGCATTCACCTACAAGAACAGACCGGTCAATGTGCAGGAAGTCGGTCGAGAACTTGGGGTCGCTTATGTCCTGGAAGGAAGCGTGCGGAAAGCCGGAGCACGAGTGCGAGTCACCGGGCAACTTATTAACAGCAAGGATGGCAATCATGTTTGGGCGGATCGCTTTGATCGCGAGTTGACTGATATTTTCGCCATCCAAGACGAAATCACCCACGCCATCGTTGAGCAATTAAAAGTCAAGCTTCATCCTCAAGAGCAGAAGTCTATCGCCCAGGCCCCCACGGATAACATCGAAGCTTATACATATTATTTGAAGGGCAGGGATTTTCTGAACCGGCGTTCCAAACGCTATCTTCAATTGGCGCGGCAAATGTTCGCCAAGGCGGTCGAGCGGGACCCGATGTATGCCCGCGCTTACGCCGGAATGGCTGATTGCGATTCCTACCTCTACATGACTTATCACGAGAAGGTCGCGATGGAGAAGGTTCTGGCCACGACCGATAAGGCGCTCGCGCTCGACCCTAATCTCGCCGAAGCGCATGCCTCGCGCGGAGTGGCCCTCTCCGCCGGACAAAGGTACGAAGAGGCCAAGGATGAGTTCGAGAAGGCGCTGGCGCTTAATCCCGATTCCTACGAAGCGCACTACTTCTATGCGCGCTCTAACTTCGCACAAGGTAAAGTCGATCGCGCGGCTGCGCTGTTTGAACGCGCCGCTGAAATCAAACCGGACGACTACCAGGTTCCATGTCTTCTCGTTGGCATCTACAAGTCGTTAGGTCGCAGGCAGGATGCTAAAAATGCGGCTCGAAAGGGCGTCGGACTGGCAGAGCGTGAACTTATCCTTCATCCGGAAGATTCGAGGCCGGCACAGCTTGGCGCTGGTGCCTGGCTTCTACTTGGGGAAAAGGAGCGCGCACGGGAATGGACCGCTCGTTCGCTAACCATCGATCCCGATGACCTGGTGGCTCAATATAATGCCGCCTGCAGCTACTCGAGACTGGGCGATATCGACGCAGCTCTGAACCTGCTGGAACAATGCCTTCCAAACCTTGGCCACGAAAAGGTAAATTGGGCGAAGTACGATTCCGAGTTGGAGCCGCTGCGCAGCCATCCCCGCTACCAGAGGTTATTCGAACGAGTCGATAAAGGATGAAGCGATGAAGAGTTGAAGCGTTGAAGTCGCTCCTCTTGCGCGTTAGCGTTCCTGGATTCTTCCCCTTTAACCCTTCAACGCCGCAACGATGGAACGCCGTCTCACTGCAATTCTTGCTGCCGATGTCGTCGAATGGTGATTAAACGTTACGAGAGTTAAAAGGTTACAACGTTACAAAGGTCGCCGAACAATGTAACATTGTAACATTGTAACGCTTGTAATCTTTTAACTGCTTCCATGCTCATCGAAACTCACGCCCACTTAGACTACCCCGATTTCGCAAACGACTTCGGAGACGTGCTGCGGCGCGCTAATGAGGCTGGCGTTACCCGCATTCTCACCATCGGGACATCAATCGCAAGCAGTCGACGCGCGATCGATTTAGCCGAGAAAAATTCAAACATCTTCGCGGTCATCGGTGTTCATCCGACTTATGCCAAAGAAGCGGGAGACGACGTGATCACGCCGTTACGCGAACTGGCGAAGAGTCCGCGCGTGGTGGCGATTGGCGAAACGGGTTTGGATTATCATTCGTTGCCGAGCAAGGCGACGGCGAAGGACAAGAAAGTGCAAGTGTTCGCCAATGCATTGCAAGGTGAAACGGAGGAGCAAATCGACGCCAGCATCGAAGATGGCGCTTATAAATCGAAGCAAGCGATACTATTTGAGCAGCAACTCGATCTCGCGGTCGAGCTCGGGCTCAATGTCGTTATTCATCAGCGCGACGCCTGGGAGGACACACTCGAGATGATGAGGCCTTACACCGACAAGGTGCGGGGCGTGTTTCATTGCTTTGGCGGCTCCCTCGACCAAGCAAATGAGGTAATCGATCTCGATCATCTCGTTTCCTTTACCGGGATCGTGACTTTCAAAAATGGCGCTTCCGTTCGCGCGGTTGCGGCACAAATTCCGCTTTGGAAATTCATGGTGGAAACCGATTGTCCTTATCTCGCGCCGGTGCCATTTCGGGGTAAACGGTGCGAGCCTGCTTATACCCGCCTCGTAGCCGAATCGATCGCGAGTGCACGAGAGATTCCGCTGCAGGAATTGGCGGACGCCACGACCGAAACCGCGGAAAAGTTCTTTCGGTTTGATCGAGGATGAGGGAATTTGCCAATAAAGGAGGGTGCCGCGCTGTCGGCACCCTAATGCTAAAGACACGACGGAGCGTTTCCCTCCAATTTGCGGCTCTTACTTTGTTGTCCATTCTGTTAGCCTGCTGCGCCACGCCGAAAGATTTGCAGCATCACGTCATCATCAGCGTGAAAGACCAGAAGCTCGCGCTCCTTGATCGTGAAACGTTGGTCGCGATTTATCCGGTCTCGACTTCCAAATACGGGCTCGGCGATTGGCCGAGCAGCCGTTGCACGCCATTAGGTGAATTGGAGATCGCGGGAAAAATTGGCGACAACGCGCCTCTGGGCGCCGTCTTCAAAGACCGCCGGCGCACCGGCGAGATCGTTTTGCCCAATGCTCCTGGGCGCGATCCAATCGTCACCCGCATCATCTGGTTGCGCGGGCGGGAGCCGCAAAACGCGAATGCGTTTGGGCGCTATATTTATATTCATGGCACACCCGAAGAACGGAACCTCGGTCTACCGGCCAGTTACGGTTGTGTGCGGATGAGGTCCGAAGACGTGATTAAGCTTTACGAGATCGTCGGAATAGGCGCACAGGTCTCGATCGTCGACACGTCCCTGGCTGCGGTCGTACCCGGTTCGGCCGGCGAGACGCAAATCGCCTCGAGCAACGACGGCGGAATGGTCGCGGCTCCGTAGCACAGCCATCTTGGCTGTGGGGGCAACGGGCATCTTGCCCGTTGAATAATTGTAGAGCAGGTGCGTCGCCTGCCGGCCTGCCGATTGGCAACCGGGAGCGGTTGCCCTACAAATTTGATTGGCTACGTCGTATATGAAAATGGACGACGTAACACAATGACGAGGCGCTCCATCTGACAACTACGGCTGATCGCCAAGGTGCTCGCGCACCGTTTTGCGCTCGAGCAATTCCATATCGGCTTCCACCATTAGGCGCACCAATTCGTTGAATCGCGTCTTCGCTTCCCACCCGAGAATCTTTTTCGCTTTGGCAGCGTTACCGATAAGGATGTCGACTTCGGCCGGACGTTCGTAGCGCGGGTCGTGTTTGACGAATTCCTTCCAGTCCAGATCAACATGGCCGAAAGCGGCCTCGCAAAACTCGCGCACCGTATGCGTCTCGTTAGTTGCGAACACAAAATCATCGCCGCTGTCCTGCTGCAACATCTGCCACATTCCCGCGACATACTCCGGCGCGTAGCCCCAGTCGCGTTTCGCTTCCAGATTGCCGAGAAATAATTCCTTTTGCAACCCGTGCTTGATCGCGGCGACCGCGCGCGAAATTTTGCGTGTCACAAATGTCTCGCCGCGCCGCGGACTTTCGTGATTGAAAAGAATGCCGTTGCAGGCGTTCAGGCCATAGCTCTCGCGGTAGTTCACCGTCGCCCAGTAAGAAAAAACTTTGGAAACGCCGTAGGGACTGCGCGGCCAAAATGGTGTTTGCTCCGTCTGCGGAACTTCCTGCGCCTTGCCGAACATCTCGCTGCTCGATGCCTGGTAAAAACGGGAGCGGATTCCGGTTTCGCGAATCGCTTCCAGAATGCGAATGGTTCCGACGCCGGTCACATCGGCGGTGTATTCCGGAATATCGAAGCTTACGCGGACATGGCTTTGCGCGCCGAGATGATAAATCTCGTCCGGCTTCAGATCATAGAGCAGTTTCACCAGATTAACGGAATCAGCCAAATCGCCGTAATGCAGGAAAAGACGGACGCCGTTAATGTGCGGATCGACATAAAGATGATCGATACGCGCGGTGTTGAAGGTGCTCGCCCGTCGAATTATTCCGTGCACCTCGTAGCCTTTTTCCAGCAACAGGTCGGCCAGATAACTTCCATCCTGGCCGGTGATCCCGGTGATCAAGGCGCGTTTCATCGCAGTCATGCGCTCTAGCGCATCGATGTCGCGACCGCAAATCTTTGAATGGCGCTTCGGTGACTTCTTATCGCGTTGAACAATGGAGGGGCGAACTCCTGCAAGCCCGTAACATGATCGGCTACGCAGAGCCCCGCCCTCCAGCAGAGATCGCTGCAGGTCGTTTCGTCCCGCTCCTATGCGAGAAGATCAAGCACGTTCCGCTGCGCCACGATCAACTGCACAATCGCGCTGCGTCCAAGCGTGAGCATTTCCTCCAACTCGCCCTGTGTAAAAGTGGCTTCTTCACCCGAGCCCTGAATTTCCACAAACTTGCCATCCTCGGTCGCGACCAGATTGAAATCGACTGCGGCCCCTTTGTCCTCTTCGTAGTTAAGATCGACCATCGCCCTGCCTTCAACGATCCCCGCACTCACCGCCGCGATCAGCCTGTGCATCGGCGAGGACGCAATCTTCTTTTCTTCCAGCAGCTTTTTGCAGGCAACCGTCACCGCCAGGCTTGCGCCCGTGATCGCAGCCGTGCGCGTCCCACCATCTGCTTGCAAAACATCGCAATCGATCCAGATCGTGCGGGGGCCAAGTTTCTCCAAATCGATCACGCTGCGCAGCGATCGCCCGATCAGTCGCTGAATTTCCGAGCTGCGACCGTCCAGTCTTCCTTTCGCGATGTCGCGTGGCTTCCGTGTTGTCGTCGAATACGGCAACATCGAATACTCAGCGGTAAGCCAACCGCCGGGAACGCCTTGGTCTTTCATCCAGCGCGGCACAATTTCCTCGATTGTTACCCCGCAAATGACGCGGGTATTTCCCATCGCGACCAGAACTGAACCGGTGGCATGCGGCGCAATATTTAATTCGAACCCGATAGGGCGAATTTGATCTGGTGCTCGGCCGTCGGGACGTAGCTGCATTGCAGCAACGTAAGCACCAAATCCCAAACCCCAAATCCCAATGAATGTCCAATTACCAAATCTCAGGCAGAACGTGCCGCACAACTAATTGAGGCTTGGAATTTGGATCTTCCCTCGATCTTGGAGCTTGGATTTGGAGCTTTCGTTAATGGCTTTCAGCCGTTAATGACGCGGCCGCCATTGGGATGAAGCACTTGACCGGTTATGTAGGAGGAATCTTCCGAAGCGAGAAAGACAAAACAGGTGGCGACTTCTTCGGGCTCACCGGCCCGGCCCAGCGGTGTATCGGAACCAAATGTCGCCACTTCATTGGCCGGGAAGGTCGATGGGATCAGCGGCGTCCAAATTGGTCCCGGCGCAACCGCGTTTACTCGGATCTTCCTTACCGCGAGGGCTTGGGACAAAGAACGAGTGAAGGCAACGATTGCGCCTTTGGTTGAAGAATAATCCAGCAACTGGGGACTGCCTTGGTATGCCGTAACTGACGCGGTGTTGATAATATTTCCGCCGTTCCTGAAATGACGCATCACGGCTTTTGTCATGAAGAACATCGAAAAAATGTTAGTGCGAAAAGTTCGCTCCAGCTGCTTCTTCGTGATCCTGGTTATGCTCTCCTGTGGGCGTTGCTCGGCGGCGTTATTGACAAGGATGTTGATTCTGCCGAGTTCTTGGCTGGTTCGCTGCACCGCATCTTTGCAAAACTTTTCGCAGCCCACATCGCCGGCCAGTAAGAGACATTTGCGGCCTTCGGCTTCCACTAACCGCTTCGTTTCCCTGGCATCGCGGTGCTCGTTGAAATAAACGACCGCGATATCCGCACCCTCTTTGGCGAAAAGAACCGCGACCGCACGACCAATTCCACTATCGCCGCCGGTGATCAACGCGACTTTGTCCCGAAGTTTCCCGTAGCCCGCGTAATGGCGGACTCCGGAACGGGGTTGTGGCCGCATTTTGTGCTGGCGACCAGGCTGTTTTCGTTGGTGTTGGGGTGGGCGAATTTTCTTTTCCTTCGGCATACAAAAAAGATTTTCGCTGCTCGTGAGTGGCTCAGCCGTGCCCCCTTGCGGAAGAGGCCGGCAACAACGAAAAAATCGCGCGAAAATCCGAGAAATCGTGTTGACGGCGGGCTGACTCGGGTTAATTTTTTGATCCCGCTGAAGCGGGGGACTCCTCTAATCAGGAGATCGTTCTACGTACATTTGGGACTGCAAATTGGACTCAATTTTGTCCCGGCAACGATACCCGGAAAGCCGTGGATCGAGGGTCGGGGAGGCGAAATTGAGTTTTTTTGTCGCCTAAAATGGACGTGAGGGCTGGTTCTTTGACATCTACATACAGGGTAGTAAGAAAGTACAACTTTAAGAGCTGAGTCTGAAAAATGCGTTCCGGTTTCGATCGGAACGGAGAGTTTCAGTTATCAAAGAATCTTGATCGACTGCATGTCGATCAAACAGATTGATCAAGCTACAAAGAGCGCATCATGGATGCCTTGGTGCCAATAGGCGATGAAGGACGTGGTAAGCTGCGATAAGCTACGGAGAGCGGCAAACACGCTTTGACCCGTAGATTTCCGAATGGGATAACCTGAG
>Ga0209687_1000183_pt1 | contig 23155 bp, 20 predicted proteins | sample GraSoiAngelo_136_FD_185893 | JGI IMG/M metagenome (GOLD analysis project Ga0209687, IMG submission 185893) | Grasslands soil microbial communities from the Angelo Coastal Reserve, California, USA - 14_0929_09_20cm (SPAdes) (version 2) | ecosystem: Environmental > Terrestrial > Soil > Grasslands ...
TAAGCGCTGTGGAAAAAAGATTCGCGCGGAGCAGGTAAATCGAATCTGAAACGCTGAATGGCTTCCGTTCCAATCTGTATCGAAGAATATGGGAGCGGCGATTCAAATAGCCAAGAAAACGTTATTATTGTCGTTGCGCGCGCCTGTTGATAAAATCGGCGCCGGCCCACTCAATGCAAGCAAGCCCCTTTAGTCATCAACAACAAATGAATGGAGCCTCATGAAGATATGTCCGAAATGCGGGGAAGCGTTCGATGACGACATGAACTTCTGCTTTTTCGACGGAATATCTCTGTCCGCGACCCGCGCCGGTCAGCGCCCTGGCATATTATCTTTCGCCGATGGTCCGCCCATCGAATACGTGAGCCCGACCCACTCTTCGCCTAATCGCTTCAGAACCGCGCTCTTCATATTATTGGCGATTACGATAATCGGAGCTGGAGCCTGGATAATCTTTTATAGACTCAAACAACCTGTGACGGCATCGGCCGCGCGAGAGACGCCTCGCCTTCAGCCGGCAGCCGATATCGACGCGCCGAGCGCACCGCTTCCCGAGCCATCCGCTTCGAACCTCGGCCAGTCGCTGATCATAACGGACTTGTCGCATGACGATCTTCTAAAGATTCTGCCGAAGAACCTGATGCGCCGGTTTCACGAGGGCGATCGGGATCAGGGTAAACCGGACGAGCTTCGCATACTCAGAAGCGAAAGCGATCAATACATTGCCGCGCTGGGAACAGGAAAGTCCGGCGATGGGCAACGAGCGGCGACCGCGCGCATGCTTGTCCTGAAAGTGGATGGCCAGCAGCTCCGCGATGTCACTCGACAGGCGCTGCCCGGTCCGCTTGGAGCAGGCGCCATCCCCGGCGCGCGATCGCAGGTGAGATTTGAGGAAGGAAACGAGCTTGTCGCGAGGGTGCCGGTATTTTCATCCAACATAATCGACGAATGCTCGACGTGCGAGCATTCATACCAGCTTGTGAGGCTTGCGTGGAAAGGCTCGGCCTTCGCGGAATCATCGCGGGAATGGGACAACGATCGTTATACGGCCTTCTTCGCGGGGGCCGCGGCTCTCGAAAAGCGCAACGTCGATTCAAAGGCGCGGGTTATGATCGAAAGATCGGTTGATCCTTTTATCGCTCAAGGCTTCAATCATCGTGACAAGAAGGGATGGTCCGTTCAAAGTCTGACCGATGACGACGCCGCTACAACCGCCGAGTATGAGATGAGCAACGGAACGGAGAGAGTGGTCGTTCGAGTATCGAAGATCAATGGCGCATGGCGAGTTGTAAAGATGTATTAATCTCAAAATCACCAGCATCTCAAATATCAATAGCATGTGAAACGGCCTCGCCGAAGACGTCTTCGGCGAGGCCGCTCTACACAAAAACTCCGATTACTTCAGAGACCGGATCAAAGCTCTTATCTGGGCAGGAGCGCTTCGCTCTTCGGATACTTTGCGTCCGTTTTGACTTCATTGAGCTGCTTTGTGTGTCGTTCGCTGTGTGCCGCGATGAACAGCACAAACTCGTAGCCGTCGAGCTTGCCTCCCAACAACGCGGAGTCGACCGCGTGAGCACGCAAGTCATCCCTCGTTTTCAATAGCTCAATTGTTTTGGCGCGGCTTTCGAGAAAGTGCTTCAACGCCGCATCGGGCGAGCCGAAACGATTCGTCGGCCGCAGCGGAGCAGGCGCCGTCGCTTTGATCGTGCGGTCGGGAATTGTGGCTAACACTTTATCGTCGAGCTGCTTGATGTCTCGCTCGGGCGCCGGCGGCGCCTTCAGTACGCGATCCTCCAGGATGCCTCGCAGGAGGTCTTCAGACGCAGCTATATGCTCCAGCACCTGAGCAATGGACCATTTGAAAGGATTTGCCTGGAAGTTCCATTGCGCGTCGGTCAGCCCTTTAGTGGAGGCGACCAGAGTTGCGCTTGTAGAATCCAGATATTTCAGTGCGCGATCGCGGTCCGCCTGGGACAGCGTCTGCGCGTTAGCCGTCGCGCAAGCTAGTGTTATAAACATTGTCGCCAGAATGGGACCGAACATTCTCTTCATCTGTCGTGTTTCCTTTCGGGAGTTGTGTGAGCGGCTGATTATCGCATATAAGATCGTTGATAGACGAACTTCTTACGTAGTCCTAATCGAGACCCGAACAGACAGGCGCTTGGATATTTGATCCTGCCTATCCAACACCTGATTCTTCGTCGCTCTAAAGGTAAAAAGGGGCGAGCGCAATAAGCGCTCGCCCCTTTTCGTTGGGGGCGGACATAGCAAACTTTTCAACACTCGGAGTAACCACATCCGTGGCAGGTCTGACATCCTTCCACGCGAACGAAGGCCACGTCTCCGCAGCTCGGACACAAATCAGCGTAGGCCAATAAACCGGCGGCGGGCTTCTGCGCCTGTACGCTTGCCGTACCCATCTCTGCTCCCTGCCCCGCTTCCTCGGTTCCGTAACTGACTCCTTGATAATTTTCCGAAAGCGCCTGGCCAACCGCGTCCGGGAGCGAGAGCACGCGGCGCTTGCCGAATCCCAAAGACCGAGCGCCGCCGATTCCGCTAATCTGCTTTACGATCTCGTTTACTCGCTCAACGGGCGACACCGGAGAGGCCATCCTCAAAATGAGCGACATAAGCCGGCCCATTGCCTCGGCCATAGCCTTAAGATCGGAGCCTGCCTTGCCAATCTCGAGAAATACCTCGAACGGCTCACCCTCCTCGTCCTCGTTCATCGTTATGTGGGCGGTGCCTGAGGGCGTGGCTTTGCTGACCGTATACCCGCGGCGCTTGTAAGGCCTCGGTCGCACCTTGGGTTGAAGCCCGACTTCGGTCAGGACTAGCGCGCTGTCTGCTTGAGGCGGCTCGGGCCGAGAAACTTTGCGATCTTCTTGATCCTCGAGCGGCTGCGCGACCGCCTTAGTTTCGTGCGATTTCGTCTCGGCCGGCTCCTCCTTCAGACTCAGAACCTGCACATCGCGCGAGCCGTCGCGATAGATCGTTCCACCTTTGCAACCGCTCCTGTATAACAGCTCGTAGATTTCGCGCGTCTGATCTACCGTGTAGGACTTCGGCAGGTTGCAGGTCTTGGAAATCGACGAGTCCACCCACCGCTGAATCGCCGCTTGCACGGTCACGTGTTCTTCGGGTGCGAGATCCATTGCGGTGACGAAGTAGCCGGGCAGCGATTCGCCTTGATGCGCCTGCTGCCACTCCTCCATCACCTTTACCCTCTCTTCATGTTTGCCCAGCCGCGACTTCCTGAAATAGCTCCAGTGGTAAAACGGCTCGATGCCCGTGGATGTACCGACCATCGTGCCAATCGTGCCGTTCGGAGCCTGAGTCAACAGAGTGACATTCCGAATCCCTTTGTCGCGAACGGCTCCGCGAACGTCGTCGGGCATGCCGCGCATATAGCCTGATTCAAGGAATTGATCCGCTTCGAAGAGCGGAAAGGGGCCTTTTTCAGCGGCTATGTCGGCCGACGAGTGATAGGCTTCGGTTGCCACAAAGCTATAGAGCCGATCTATGAACTTCGTGGATTCTTCGCTTCCATACCTTATGCCGAGCCGGATCATCATCTCCGCAAGACCCATGGTATTGAGCCCGACGCGCCGCTCGGATTTTTGCTGAACGTAGTTCTGATCGAAAAAGTAGGGGGTTGCGTCTATAACATTGTCCAGGAATCGTACGGCATAGCGAACAGCCCTTCCGAGATCGTCCCAGGCCACGTCGCCGCCGCGGACGAACTTGGCAAGATTGATTGCTCCGAGGTTGCAGACCCCGTAGCCGGGCAGCGGCTGTTCGCCGCACGGGTTGGTGCATCCGAGATAACCCGAATCGTAATACCACGAATTCGACATCCGGTTGGCCCGCTCGAGAAAAAAGACTCCGGGTTCCGCGGAGGTCCACGCCGATTCAATGATGGAGTCCCATATATGCCTGGCTTTCAGAGTCCTGTGAACGACGGTCTTCTTTCCGGCGGCCAGCCACTTGTCGAGATTCCCGTCCCATGCCTGCTCGTAGTCCGGGTCGGCGGGATCCGGGAAGATCAGATCCCAATCCGCGTCGTTATGCACCGCGTCCATGAATGCATCGGTTATTCCCACCGATATGTTGGCATTGGTTATCTTTCCCGCCTCGCGTTTGGAGCCGATGAACTCCATAACATCGGGATGCCAGCAGTTCAGAATGAGCATCAATGCTCCGCGCCTCGATCCTCCCTGTTCGATCAATCCGGTGACAAATGAATATAGCGCGCCCCACGAAACCGAGCCCGAGGAACGGCCATTGACGCCTTTTACATAGGAATGACGCGGCCGCAGACTGCTGACGTTGATGCCGACTCCGCCGCCGCGAGACATTATTTCCATCATCTGCGACAGCGTCTCGACTATGCCGCGCCGTGAATCCTTGGGAGATGGAATCACATAGCAGTTATAGAATGTTAGCTGTTGATCGGTTCCGGCGGCGGTCAGGATCCTCCCGGCAGGTACAAATTTCCAACCATTGAGCAGCCATCGGAAGTTCTCATACCACTCATCGGCGCGATCGCCTTCGACGGCGGCTATTCCGCGAGCGACGCGCTCCATCATCTGTTCGGGATCGGTTTCTATTGGCTTCGAGACGTGTTCGGAAAGACAATCTATTTCGGATCCGTCGCGCAGCTCGACGTTCACACGGCCCGCGTTTATCTTTCTCACGGCGCCTATTTCACGCTGTCCGGTTTTTACATCGACACAAACTATGACCATATCGCCCACGGAGAGCGTACGTTTGGTCATGTCTTTCAGAGCGTACCTGTCGAGGAATATCTTTTGCCCGAGCTCGTTGAGTTCGTTTGTCTCTCTTCTCGCCGACCGAAGATCCGCGTCCGGCGCAGTCGAAATCGCGTCATCCAGTCCCGGCTTCCTTCCGGCCGCTGATTCATCCCGAAGATCACCAATAGATCGGCTGCTCATCCTGTCCCCTTTCCATCTGTTTGACTTACTATTTTAACTTATTTTTCCGGGCAGTTGGTTTATCGAAAGAAGAGGTTTCCACTCCCTGCGTGCTCAGAAGCAGCTCTGTCGACACCATATCCACCATAAGCGATGATGAGTTAATCGTTCGCGTTCCCTGATTAGACTTTGCAACCCGGCCTGAGTCTTCCTGCACAGCCGGGTCGTATTAAAGGATCTGCTTAAATGTCACTACTCCACACTAGCGATTTCCCGTGAGAAATGCTCTCCCTTGAGAAATGCTCGATGCTACGGTGAGGAGAAACTCCCCCTGCAATCATCAACTGAATCCCACTCAGGTTTCGAGTTCAGGTCTGGTCTGAAACTCAAAAACAGCGAGCTGTCCTGCTTTTTAGGTGGGCTGAAGTCTACTCCAAGCACTCCGCTCTGTCAATCAAAAAGTACAAGATATTGTGTGTGTGGGTTTCGGCGAGCACAGCGAATAGGGATATGGGCTCAACAGCGACAAATCAGTTCTTTCCAAATATTTTCTTGAATACCCGGAAAAACCCGCCCTTCTTTTCGTCTTTCTTGTTGCTGTTTGGATCCTTGTCGCCTGCTTTGGCCGCCCGCTTCGGATCCTTCTTTGGATCGGCCGTAGACGCCTCGTTCTTTGAAGCGGTTTCTTTGGCTGGAGCAGGATTGGGCGGCCTGGCAGCCGCCGAATCGCTCGGGCCGGCTTTTACCGGCGCGGGTTCCGCGGTTTTGTTACCGCCGGCCGTATGATCGGGCTTTTCGTCCGATTGATCCGGTTTCGGCGCCGCCTTCGGGTTCGAATCAGCGCCGGCTGTCTCGTCGGTCGTCTCCGACGGATTGGCGTCCTTCCGCTTCGGTTGAACCGTGCTGCCATCCGGCAATGTTCTAGCAGCGCCGGCAGGCTTGAGATCGTCGCGAGACGGAGCTTGCTCCGCAACCTCGGTCGAGGCGGCTTTCTCGGCTGTCTCTGAAGGTGTCGTCGCCCGAGGAGGAGTTACGCTTCCGGAAGATGTAGTGATCGGCGCTGCGGGAGTATTTCGGGTCTTTGGAAAAAAGAAGATTGTGGCGCCGGTTATTACGAGCGCTCCGACGAGCAATCCGGCTCCGAGCAGGGACCACAACCGTCCTCGCGGCTCGCCTCCGTCGCCTTTTCTAATGAGGCGAGTACCATCGATATCGCAGAATCTGAGTTCGTTTGGAAATGATTCGCTACAGACGGGGCATTCCTTCATAAGCCTTCTCCGTGCTGCGAGGCAGGACCCGCTGGCGTGTTTATCTTATCACCGCGATATAAACATACACAAAGCGCCCGCGGTTTCAGAGGAATCGGTCGATCGCAAAGCCTGTTTATCGGCGCCGGTTTATTTGCGGTTGTCGGAGTCGTCAGCCCGCTTCAGCAACTGCCTGAATCAGGGATGCCTGCGTAATCTCGAAGTGCGATGCATTCCAAACAGGCCGTCCATTCCGTATCAGAATAGCTTGTGGACTCTCGTGAGGCACGCTCAGACGGGCTGCCGCTTCGTTCGAAACTTGTCTGCTTCGCTGGACTGTGATGAGCGTGTAGGTTGTAGCTGGATTCGCTTCAAGGAGAAAACTCTCGAATTCGCGAAAGGCTCAGGCTAATAGGACAGGTCGTGCTGTGCTTGAATACGAGAACCGTCTTATTGTGAGACTCGGCGATTGCCGCGTCCAAATCTTCGACTGTATCAAGTTCCCTCAGTTTCTCCGTCATGATCTCTTTGCCTGCCGATGAAATCTCTGTCGCTCGTTCTTTTTTACCCCATCGATTGGACCGAGGCAAGCGGACGATCCTCGTGTGTCCGGCTTGACAGCTATGTTCTAAATACCATGGGCCTTTTTGCAAAAGTCCCTGCGCGACGGGCCACGCGCCCTTCGCGGTCAGCATCACAAGCCGGGGTTTTCGTGCAGCGCCAGAACTGGTAGATTCTCCGATACCTCACACTCTGATTTCTTGTTCTAGTTAAGATTTAGCGTTTCCTGTCCTGTTTTGAGGGCCCGGCTAATGTTTTCGACCAATCGGCGTATGATTCTAATTCGCCAGAGCAGTTCTCGCTCCTTTCTTGCCATCGGACTCATCTCGGCTCTCTTGATGATGTCGGGTCAACCGGTTTGCGGCCAGACGGGTCAAGCCCAGTCGCCTCGACGCGGTAAAAACGGCGTGCCCACGCCGGAAAATCAAAACTCCGACGACTCGCGCCCGACCTCAGGTGATTCAAGCAGCGAAAAAGCGGGCGGCGGCCCAGCAAATCCGAAAGCGGGAGATACGACCAGAGACCCCGATCGCTCCAGGCGCGAAGTCGAAGACCGGGTTCCGGTTCAGGACAAATCGACTGCTGAACCGCCTCCTTTCGACAGACCGTCCGTGGAGACATCGACTGGGAGCGAGAATCGGGGCTCTTCCCGGCGTTCGACTCCTCGCATCTCTTCCACGTCGACCGAACCGCGTAGCCGTACTGGAGCGGATGACCGCACTACCGCGGATCCCGCCCCCCGTTCAAACGACCGATCTGGTCCAAGCGACAGCTCTTATGATCTGCCTCCGGCAACCCGGCCGCGAGATGGGAGGGAACCGCCGGTCCTAAAACGCGAGCCTTCATCCGCGCCTCAGTCGCAGGAGCGTGAACGCCCCGTATTGAAGCGCTCGCCTTCGTCTACGACGCCTGCCGAAGATCGCCCGCGTCAAGAGAACGGCGATCAGACGAACTCTCCTCGAAGATCTGATCCATCGCCCTCGGGATCCGGCTCCGACGATACCGTGAAGTTGAGCTCTACCCTTGTCAATATTCCGCTTCTTGTAAGCGATCGCAACGGCAGGTATATCCCCAAGCTATCTCAGCGCGACTTCGACTTGTATGAAGACGGCGTCAAACAGGAAGTCGCGTTTTTCTCGAGCGAAGAAGTGCCCTTCAGTGTCGCGCTGCTCCTGGACGTGAGCCCCAGCGTCTCCGGTAATCTCTCGGATATTCAAGACGCAGCGCTCGAATTCATCCGCCAGCTTCGTCCGCAGGATCGCGTTATGGTGGTATCGTTCGATCGCCGCGTTCGATTTCTGACCGACTTCACGAGCGACCGGCGCACATTGGAATACGCTATTCAGGAGGCGCACACAGGATCGGGCACGAGCGTCTACGAAGCCGTCTATGACACCGTCACCAGAAGAATGACGGGAGTCGAGGGCCGAAAGGCGTTGATACTGTTCTCTGACGGCGAAGACACTACGAGCTCTCACGCGAGCTATGACGATGCAGTGAGCGCCGTTTCCGAATCCGAAGTCCTGGTCTACGGCCTGCGATATCCCGGCAGCGGTTCGGCCGGCGCGGGAGGAGGGAACAACTTGCCATGGCCCTTCCCTCGAACTAGAAATCCGCTTCCTTTACCCTTTCCTTTTCCATGGCCTTGGCCGCGCCGCCCGGGCGGACACTTTAATCTCAACCATACTTCTACTGGGCCCGCGGGCGTGAGTTCGGCGGCGGCATTCCCTCCGCAGCGTCGCCGCGGCCGCGCGGCTGGTGATTTCATGTCCGATGTTGCAGCCGCCGGCGGCGGCCCTGTCTATGACGCTCAAGGCGTCCACGACCTCTCGCGCCTTGCAAGGCAGATAGCCGAAGAACTCCGTCACGTTTATGTGATCAGTTACTATCCCACCAACGCGCTCTCAAACGGCGGTTATCGAGCGCTTCGCGTTCACGTGCCCAATCGACCGGACATAATTGTGCGATGTCGCCGCGGCTACGATGCGCGAGACGTAACAAAAGGCCATTAGTCTTCCTTAAATTCCCGGAAGCGCCGCCTGTCCACCTGCATTAATCGATAACCTGCGTGGGGTATATCGACTATGTTTGACTCGATTCACGGCGTATAAGAGAATCAATTCATTCGCGCATTCTCTCTCTAAGACAATAGATTCGGAGGCGCATAATGAAAGCTCTGACCCCCATCGAGCGGCGCGCGTCTAGCAGGTTCTCACTTGAACAGAGCGCGCGCGGCATAAGCCGATTACCATTCCTGTTGCTCTCTTTCTTAGCGGTGCAATCAATAATTGCGCAGGAACCCGCTACACGAGTCGAAACATTCACATTGCCCATTGGCGGCACGGTTCGAATTGAAAACGCACGCGGCGCTACTCAGGTGCGAGCCTGGGATGCGCAGACGGTTCGCGTGATCGCCGAGAAGAAGGGCGACGGCAGCGCTCGAATAGACCCATCTGAGTTGGTTCTCATGAGCGCCGGAAATATGGTTGTTGTCGATTGCAAGCAATCCAATCGCGGCGGCCGCATAGATGTGACCGCTTACGTTCCCAGACAATGCCGCGTTGAAATTACCGGCGGCTCTTCCGCCGTCGACGTCAGCGGCTCGCTCTCGGGAGCGCTGATTCAAACCACAACGGGCAATATTGGATATGCAGTCCCGCAATTGGACGACGCGCAGGTGTCGATGCATTCGACTCGCGGAAATGTTCGGTCCGCCATTCCGCTGAAGGCGATGGACCGGTCAGGCTCTCATTGGCTTCAAGGTACGCTCGGTCAAGGCAAGGGACAAATTGTTCTCAACAGCGAGGCCGGCAACATCAACCTTATGGCCGCGGATCATTCGACTCATTCCGCAGCCGCAAAGAATGATGTTCGATCCCTCGTAGTCAACGCGGCTCCCGGCAGCGCGGATGCAATGCCCGCGAGCCGCACCGCCTCGGGAACCGCTGATTCGGATATCGATTCATTCAAGTCCGCGAGCTCGTCTACGAAATCGTCCGGACGAGACAAATCAAAAGACAAGGGTTCTTACGACTCGGGTGCGGTAAATATTCCCGACGATCTCAGCCAGCCAAACCCGAACTCGATGGCGCTCGGTGGAGGCAAACGAAAATCCAATTCGGCAAGCGAGACCAAGGGCGGCCCGTTTGAGCGCGATCAAAAACAGGACTCGAATTCGGAAGATGGCATGGGCCTCTCGGTCAGGATAATTCCATCCGGTGTCTCTCGCCGCGAGGACGCGCACCGTCCGTCCCCTTCCTCGCAGGGAATGGACTACACCAAGTATACGTACGACAGCGACGGCAATCTGAGACCGGTTCCCAGAAACCCGCCTTCTCAGGCGACCGATATAGAACGAACGCAGGATACGGATCACGACTCCCCGCCGCGTCCGAGCTATCAAAATGCTCCCGATTATCCCGACCGGCAGGGCGCGTCCACTTCGCTCGGCGGCAATAAACGCAACGCGAATTCTGCTTCTTCGACCAAAGGCGGGCCGTTCGAACGCGATCAAAAGCAGAGCGGATACGATGATGACTCGATGGGCCTCTCGGTGAAGATCCTTCCTCCGAATTCGCGGAGCGGCAAGAGCGCGGATCGCCAGTCCCAGTCGCGAACGATATACGATGCCGACGACAGCGCAAATAACCCGCGCGCGAAGTCGAGCAGGGACGAGATCGATTCGGATAAATCGCTGCCGGCTCGAAATGCATCGCCGTCATCAACAGACCCTCGGAATGGAACCGCGGATGCCGACGATCCTCCTTCAATTGCTCGCGCCGGCGAGCCTCCCAGTCTCAAGAGAGAGAGACCGGCTCGGTCGTCTGAGCCGGAATCAAGCGCGGCATCCAGACCTGCCGACTCAGGATCCGACGAAGCGCCGCTGGTTCTCGAATCCGCACTGGTCAACCTCAACGTAAGCGTCACCGATCGAAGCGGCAAGGCGTTCGGAAGCCTCAAACGCGAAGACTTTCGCGTATTCGAGAACAACGAGCCTCAAACGGTCGAGTTCTTCGCATCGTCCAACACCCCCTTCAATTTGGTTCTGCTGCTCGATCTTTCGGGATCGATCCACGACAAGCTGAATATAGTGAAGGCAGCAGCCCTGCACTTTCTCGATGTCATCGGACCAAATGACAAAGTCGCCGTGCTCACTTTTACTCGGACCGTGCGGGTCATTTCTCCGCTCACCAACGACCGTGAGTCGCTCAGGAGCAGAATCAAAAATATCGATGTTGCCGAAGGCGGGACCGCTTTCTATGAAGCGCTGTGGTTCGCGATGAGCAACACGCTCCGCGGAACACAGGGCCAGCGGAACGCGGTCGTGGTAATGACGGATGGAGTGGACAACTCGCTTCAACAGGAGCGCCGCCTCTATCTTCCGTCGCGCGTTCCATACAAGCGCCTCATGCAGCGTATGGAAGAGTCCGATATTCTCGTGTTCCCCGTTTATCTCGATACCGAGGAAGAAGAGGTATTCGAGAGAATGAACGGTTCGACTCAAGACTATGAGATGGCAAGAATGCAGTTGAACGAGATGGCCGAGGAGACCGGGAGCCAGATGTTTGTCGCCAAAGAGGCTCGCGATCTCGCGGGTGTCTACAATCAGGTTGCGGCGGCGCTGCGAACCGTATACAGCGTCGGCTACTATCCGACTCACCCGGAGCGCGACGGCAGCTACAGGCGAGTGCGAGTCGCGTCCGTCAAACCGGATGCTCTGGTCAAGGCCCGCAAGGGATATTACGCGAGATAGCCGGTATTAAGAGTTAGGCAGGCGCGTGAGGACGGCGCTCGCGAAGCTTGCGTATAAGGTAAACGACAACGCCGATATTGAATGCGAGGAGAAGCAGTCGAGGCACGGTCATCCGCTCGACGATTTCATATATTTCGAGCGGTATGAAAGAAGCAGTGGCGATTACGGTGAAGTATTCGGCCCAGCGCTTCTCCAGGATAAGACCGATGCCTTCGGTTCCCAGCAGGGCCGCGTAAAAGAACGAGCCCGCGCTGATCTCTTCGAGCTTATGGTCGTTGACCACCGCAAGCTTAGCCAGCAGCTTGTGAATAAAGCGGTTGTCGGGATCGATGCGAAAGGCGGCAACCCAATGCGAAACGGTTGCCGCCACATCATTATGGACAAGTCTCAGCGCTTCGATCGCTACTATGATCAGCAGCGTGGCTTTTACGAGCTTGAAGATGGCGATTAGCCACAACCCTTTATCGTGAGGCTTGCGGCGTTTGGAGCGAGCTTCTAGAGAGCGAGCTTCTGCAACGCTGGTCTCTCTCCGCTTTAATACGGCCTCCGGCGCCGCGGCGCTGTTTTCGGACTTCGCTCTCATTTACGAATTATCGATCAATAACACTACTCGGTTCTAATGCGTGGCCGCGGCGCTCACGAGAAGAGGGCGACCTTTTACGGCCGCCCTCTTTGATACCGCGGACTGGCTGTTGAGGCAAATGGCCTCAATGTGTATTTGCGGTTCTATTGATGGGGCTAATCGAAATTTCCGCTTGGCGATTCGGGCGGGTAAACATCAGGAACCCGATAAACAGAATCGCGAGGAAGCCGAGCGCTGCGACAACCAACAAATACCACGGCAAACCGCCTCCTCCACGTATGCTCACGTAGAGCAGGATAACAGGCGCGATTATGGCCGCTAATAGCTTGAGGGCTGATGTAGGATTTGCGAACGCACCGGCGGAGAGCAGCTTGAGATTTCTAACTTCGCTCTTCATAGACATAGATCCTCACTTCGTCATCGGCATTCTTCAAAGGAACTTAATCTCCGCAACCTACTACGCGCGGCCCGCGGCTGGTGTTCCAGGTCAATCGGGTCATTTCATTGGCGATCGAAGATCTTAGTCGTATGATCCGTCACGCTGGGAGGCGGAGCCGTCTCCGCCGTGTTCACCGTACGCACATCGAACAGCGGAGCTTTGGAGTGATCCGGAGGCAGGTAGGCCTGGCTCTGAGCGGTAGCTGCCTGAGACGCTTGCTGTCCCAGGGGAATATCTTCTCCGCCGAACATTCGTGAATAGAGGCGCAGGCACAGGCCGCCGAAAAATACGGTGAAGGGAACCAACAAAGGAGCCGGATTGTCAGCCGGAAAGCACAATCCGAAGAACGGGGGAAGCAAAGCCAGTCCGCCGAACATCAGCTTGGCCCCGAGGCGCATGGCCTTCTTTTGCGGCGACGACTGATTCGCCGCTCTATGTGAAGATCCGGTCAGACCATTGTTAGCAACCAGAGTCGTCACCTCGTTGAGAGGCATGCCGCAGCGCGAGCAAAATCGAATATCCGGCGCGAACTGCTGACCGCATTTTGGACAATACATCGACGCCTCCATCTCCCAAATCGCAATGCAGATTATTTCAAAGAAAGCTTGATTCAGAAAGTGCGGCCTGTTCCGTGTGACATCCGCGAGCTTGGGGCGAGCTTCGAGCGAGCTTGGGGCGAGCTTCGAGCGAGCTTCGGGCGAGCTTGGGGGAGAGCTTTGGGGCGAGCTGTTTGTAGCTTGGGGTGAGCTTGCCTTGCCTTTCAACGTCAGGTATAAGAGAGGGCGTTTTTGACAATCAGCTTTGGCTTCAGGCGCCTGTTTGTGATTTCGTGACAACAGGAGAATAGGGAAGCGGGTGAGAATCCCGCACGGTCCCGCCACCGTGAAGGCCCTTTGATCTTTCCTCTTCCAACCGCTAGCCGCTGCGCAAATGCGTGGGAAGGCGCCTCGAGGAAAAGCACGCCGTTAATTTTTTCGGCGCAAAGGCTCAAGTCAGGAGACCTGCCTGAAGTACGGTCCGCAAATGAACTCTTCGTGGAGAAGGAGTGCGACTTGAACTTCTTTCTTATCCCTCAACACATCCCACTCTTTTTGAAACAGTCCGCGGCTTTACGCGAAGGATCTGAGTCGCTCGCTTCGACGCCGTCCACCAAGGTCCGCACGTCATCTCAACTCATAGAGGGAGAGGATTACTATTACGAAGACGGCTTGATGGTTTTCACCGCTCGCTACCATCTTCGTCGAGGATACTGCTGCGAAAGCGGCTGCCGCCATTGTCCGTACGGTGAAAATTCGAACAGGTAGAGATCGTTATCCGGGCGCGTTGACAACGCCTCAATCGACAACTGTGCGCTCGTTGCCTACTCTAACAACTCCGGGCGCCGAGGCTTTGCCGCCGAGCCGATCCTGCTGAAGATCGCCCGCTGTACACGAGCGATCGTTTCGGGAGACGCCTGATCCTCGTAAATGGGAAACAACTCACGCTCTTCTTTGCGAATGTGAGCCTCGAGACTGTCCGCGAATTCCTTTATTCTTGACGCAATCGAGACAGCGTCAATGTCGCGCAACTCATTAATACTGATGCTCGCGAGAAAGCGGGATTAAGCTATCGTCACGTCGCGATGAAGCCTTCATGGACTTGTGCTCCAGGTCCTTACGAAACGCCTGAACTGAATCAAGGAGCCCTCGAAGCGGCGGCGACGGTCGGAAAGCGTCTTTGAATTCTTCGACCGGCGATGGAGTTTCTATTGATGTTTCGCTCTGGCGCCTCGAACCCGTCAAGCAACCTGAATAGAGTCGCGAACCGGCCGAGCCGCGTTCTTCAATACAACTACTAAACAGATAATGGAGAAGAGCGATAAGAAAATGAATCCCCACGTGAACGCGCCCGTTGCTTGTCGAATGCCGCCGACTACCAGAGGCGGAAAGAATCCTCCGAGGCCTCCCGCCGCGCCGACCAGACCGGTCACGCCTCCAACCGACTGAGGAAAATATTCCGGCACGAGTTTGAAGACAGCCCCATTACCCAATCCGATCGCCGCGGCCATTCCCAGCGCGCCGATGGTGAACGTTGACATCAACGGGCACGCCATGAAGATCGCCATCGCAGCGGTAATTGGAAACACCCATAACAGAATTCTTCGCCCTCCGACTCGGTCCGCGAGCCAACCGCCTATGGGACGCATCACAGTCGCGAGCACTACGAAGCCGGCGGTTCGAAAGCCGGCGTCCCGCGGAGTGAGCCCGAATATGTCGGTCAGAAACACCGGGAGGTAAATTGCCATCGCTACGAATCCGCCGAACGTGATGAAGTAGTACAGGCTCAACACCCAGCTCATCCGATCACGCAGCGGCCGAAGCATATCTCCCAATGATTTCGCCGGACCTCCGCGAGCCGCATTGCGCGCCGCTATCCAGAACACCACGAGCCAGCCGAACAGCAGCAAGCCGAAAGTCCAGAAGCCCCATTTGAATCCGAGCGAGCCTGCCAACAGCGGCGAACCGAACGCCGCAAGCGATTGCCCGATGTTGCCCGCGCCGTAGATACCAAGAGCAGAGCCCTGTTTAGCCGGGGGATACCAGCCGCTGACGAAACCAACGCCCACCGAAAAGCTCGCCAGCGCGATGCCGATAAATAAGCCGCATAACAGCAACTGCCAGTAAGCGCCTACCCATCCCATCAGCATCGCCGGAACCACGGCGCACGCCATCACAATCGTAAAGATCAACCTCCCGCCGAAGCGGTCCGTCAGAATTCCAAGCGGAATGCGGCCCAGGCTCCCAAGCAAAACGGGAACCGCGATGGCGACGCTGATCTGAATCGGGCTCAATCCCAGTTGCTTTCTGAGGATCGGCATCATCGCCGATACTGACCCGAAAACGGCAAAACAAAAAGCAAACGCTCCCGTCGCCAATAGCAACTGGAGCATGTTCCCTGAAGATTTGCTGGATTCCTTCATGGTCGTAATTTATCAAGCCCGTATACGTACCGCAGCAGACCGGCATTTAGCGCGAAGCACACTATGCTTGCCAGAGCCGCCGGTAAGATCACGCTCTCATCGCCGCCAAGATAGGCATTCATCGTCGCCGTCAACAGCCAGAACTGGAGCACGACCAGTATCAGGACGAGGCTCAATATGCCGTAGACGATCGTGGTCTTTTGCTCGCGCGTAAAGCGGCGCCTCATAGCGACCTCAAATCCAGGCCGGCCGCGTAGATCGATCCTTGCCTGAACTCCAGCTTGATGCGCGCGAGCGGTCTGCGCGGCGGACCGGCGATCGGGCTGCCGGTGGCGATGTCAAAGGCGCCTTCGTGGCAAGGGCAAAAGAAGCGCCGCTTGTCAGGCTCGGGGACTACGCTGCAAGAAAGATGCGTGCATTCACGGCTGTAGGCGATGAAACTCCGTTCGTCGAGCCGGACAAGCACGCACTGATCGTGCTGCTCAGGATAGGTGAACATCAGCGTGCCGCCGATCGGGACTTCATCGACGCCCGCGATCAGCCGAATCGGAGATTGTCCTCGCCGAGCCCGAAAGAAGTTCTGAACGACTATCCAGATTTGCCCGGCCGTGAACGCCAGGCTTGTCAGCACGAGGAACTTCGTAAAATCGCGACGCGCGATGTAGTTATCCTGAGGCCAGTCGATAGGAAAGTCCTGCCTCCACTGAGGCTGCTCGGCTTCCGAGCCGCCGTCCGGAGCTACCGTGATTTGTTCACGCTCGGGTTGAAGCATCGTTCCTTTGTAGCGCAAGCCCGTTCTTCAGCGGGAGCCCTCGGCTTGCGATTTACCTCGCTGCACGCGGAAAGCTTCCCCTACTCGCACATACCATCGAGGATATTGAGCGTTATCGTTCTGCCGGTCGCTTGCTCATTCATTGCGGCGGTCACATCAACATATTCGGCGCGCGCCGCTTTCGGAGCCATCATACTAACCTTCGTCGTAATGATCTGCCCGCCAAATCTGAATTGATTAATCGGGGTCGATCGCGGTCTCAATTCTTCTATTTGCTCGCGCGTGCCGAAGAACAACGCCTGGCTCGGACACACCGTCGCGCACATCGGACGCTTACCCGCTGATGTTCGGTCATAACACATATCGCACTTCATCATCAGCTTGAACTCGGTCTGCATTTTTGGAACGCCGAACGGGCACGCAAGGACGCAGTTGTTGCAAGCGATGCATCGAGGCTTCCTTGCGGTCTGAACAACTCCGTCTTCGGTGCGCTTGATCGCGTCCGCCGGGCAGACTTCCGCGCAAGTGGGCGACTCGCAATGCATGCACACGACCGGGGCGGTTTGAACCGAATGCGCGCGATCCAGGTAGTCGAGATGAATCATCGAATGCCCTTTGTGCGTGTCACACTCGGTACAGGCTTGCATGCATGCCTGGCATCCAATGCATCGCATCGGATCGACGAAGAATTCCATGTTCGAGTGAACCGACATAAGCCTATGCTCGGCGATCGTGATGCGTGATCGGAGATCGCATCACGATTCAGCCGTTACTTCTTCTCAATTTCACGGCGCACACTTTATACTCCGGGATTTTTGAGATCGGGTCCTGCGCCGAGATAGTCAACTGATTAACGCTGCGGCGTCCTGCCCAGTGATACGGAATGAATACCGTGTCCGGGCGAATCGTAGTCACCACCATCGCGCGCAAAGTTACGCTTCCGCGGCGAGACTCGGCCGTGGCCCAATCGCCGTCTTTAATATCGAGTTTTTCGGCAAGCCGTGGGTGCATCTCGATGCGAGGCTCAGGATATTGATCTACAAGAGGCCCGATGCGCCGAGTCTGCGTGCCTGAAAGATACTGGCTGACGACGCGGCCCGTCGTGAGAATTACCGGATACTCGTCGTCTACATCTTCAGCGGGGGCCGTGTAAGCGGCTGCGTTGAAGCGAGCCTTGCCGTCGGGAAAATAAAACGGCCCGGCGCCTTTCGCGATTGGATTCCAGGAACCCGCTTCGAACAGACGAAGCGTTCCCGGATCATCTTCGCCGCGGCACGGCCAGCACACACCATACTGTCTTTCGATCTTCTCGTAGGTGATTCCCGAGTAATCGGCTATGCCGCCGCGGGATGCCTCGCGAAGCTCGTTGAAGATCTCTCGAGGACTATTGAACGTGAGTCCATGCTCGCGGCCAAGTTGCTTGGCGATGTCCTGAATTATGCGCCAGTCCTCGCGAGCGTCGCCGGGCGGCTCAACGGCCTTGTTGATCTTGATCACGCGGCCTTCGATCTGTGTAACGGTGCCTTCGTCTTCTTCCTGCAGCGAGCCGGGGAGCACGACGTCGGCATGATGCGCGGTCTCGCTCAAGAAAAAGTCGATCACAACAAAGAACTCGAGCTTTTCCAGCGCGCGCGTAATAAAGCTGTTGTCGGGCAACGAGACTTTAGGGTTGAAGCAAATCGATAGCAAGCCGCGTATCTCGCCGCGATCGATCTTGCGAAATATTTCATACGCATCAACGCCGGCTTGAGGAATGTCATTCGGATCGACGCCCCAGACCTTCGCCACGTAAGCGCGATGCTCGGGATTGCTTACGTCGCGAGCGCCCGGAAGCTGGTCGCATTTCTGTCCGTGCTCGCGCCCGCCCTGTCCGTTGCCCTGACCCGTGATCGTCGCATAGCCGCAGTACTCGCGGCCGATCCGCCCCGACGCTAAAACCATGTTGATCGCGCCCAGCACGTTCTGAACACCGTGAGTGTGGTGTTCGATCCCCCGAGCGTGCAGAAGGAAACTTGTCTTCGCCTGCCCCCACCATTCGGCGGCCTGACGTATCCCTCGTTCGGCGATGCCGGTAACTTCCGCGGTCCGACGCGGCGTCCAATCTTTCACGTGCTCGGCCGCCGCCTCAAATCCAACCGTGTGCTCATCGATAAAACCGTGATCCAGCCAATCGTTCTCGATCATCAGGTGAAGAATGCCGTTGAACAGCGCGATGTCGCGGCCCGGCTTGATCGGCAAAAACAGATCGCAGGTTCTGGCTATCGGAGTTATGCGGGGATCGACGACAATAATCTTCGCGCCGTGCTCACGAGCTTGCCAGACGTAGTTCGTTGTAATCGGCGCGCACTCGGCGACGTTCGCACCGCTGATCCACACGACTTCAGCTCTCAGGATGTCCGCCCACGGGTTGGCGGCGCGATCGATGCCAAAAGCCTTCTTGTTTCCAGCCGCCGCGCTGACCATGCACAGCCGCCCGTTGTAATCAATGTTGGCGGTCTTCAAACACACCCGAGCGAACTTCCCCATCAGATACGCCTTCTCGTTAGTCAGGCTCGCACCCGTCAGGACAGCGAACGCGTCATTGCCGAAGCTGGATTGAATGCGCGTGATCTCCGAAGCGACGCGATCCAGCGCCTCAGGATAAGGTATGGCTCGGAATCCTTCGCGAGGATCGCGTTGATACGCGCTCAACAACCGGTCGGGATGCGAGCCCTGGAGATATCGCTTCACGCCTTTTGGACAGAGCATCCCGTGATTGAACGGAAAGTCCTCGCGCGGTTCGAAGCCTATCACTTCGTTGTCTTTTACCTTCAGCCGAATGCCGCATTGCTGTCCGCAGAAGCAGCAATGGGTGTCGACCAGTTTGTCGGGTTCAACGCCCGTCGCGAGCCGCGCGTCGCTGGAATACGCGAGGTGAGGTCCAAAGCGTTCTATGATGTCGGGGTTGTCGGAAGCTATTGACATTTTTGAAGGTCTACCGCCGATGGACTACTGAGTCTCAAGGATGAAAATTCCTCTTATCTTCGTCGCCCAATGGACCGAAATCGATGCGCGGGTTGCCCAGGCTCGATTGCGGCAGAGCAGGCGGGAAGTCGATATGAATAGACTCCCCGCCGAGCACATCTTGCCAAAGTTTTCCCTGGCCGAGCACCAGCATGGCGCGCCGGCAGCGGGGGCAAATCCACTGATAGTGTTCTGCGCTGCCCTCGATCTCGTAGCGATAACCGAGTGCTTTCTCTACGCGGATCAAATCTTCAGCGTGCTGACGCGAGGTGAACGGCGTGCCGCAACGCCGACAAAGGGCGGGAGCTTCACGCTCTCCGACGTCTTTATAGAAGCCGACGCCGAGTTGCGCGGGCCGCTGAAAGATGTGAAAGAACTTTCCGAACGGGAGCCACAGCAGCGTGAAGATCACGGACATCGCATGCAGGATCGCGAGAAAATCGTACGCATAGCCTTTCATCCAGGTGTAGCTTGCGGTCAGCATCAACCCGGTCACGCTCACCGCGAACAAAAGGATGAGCGGCAGGAAGTCTTCGCCAAATTGTTGCAGAGCGGCCGCCCCGTGATCGCGCATTCTCCTTCGCAGGGCAAGCATCACCCCGGCGATCACAAGAAACGAGGCCCATACCAGTCCGTGAAACACCAGGAAACCGGTGATTGAATGAATACGGAATGCGAGCGTCGGAAAGCCAAACAGAAACGTGCGATACCAAGTCGTATCATCGGGCGGCGTCTCGAAGTGAATCCATCCGAATACCAGCGGAAAGGTGATCGCGCACGCAAGAACACAACCCCACATAATCAACGAGTGAGCGATGCCTCGCTGTTTATTCCTCTTGAAAATGAAATTATTTAACGCGAACTCCCCGATTACGCGCTTGAACCAGTTGGCTATGTTGGTAACCAGATACGACGGGCGAAAGAAGACTTGCCAGCCGCGCTTCCAGTAAAGCGCCGTGGGTGGACGCTGAAGCCACATCGCGTAGCGATAGGTGATTGCAAAAGTCGCGAACAGCACCGCGAATGTATAGCCTACAAGCGCGGCGTCAAAGTGAGAGAGGTTGCGCGAGCCGGCGACGATCAGAATCGCGAGCGTCAGCGTGAATAAGACTCCCCATCCAGTCGCTTTGATTCGTTCTCCGGTCATCGACTCCTCGGTAGCTATACTTTTACTTCAGAACAGCATGGGTTAGCGAGCGCTAATGAAGAGCTGCGAGAGTCCGTGCTTATTTGTAGGCCTGAAGGGCCGACTATGTAGGCCTGAAAGGCCGACTATAAAACAGCCAGGGGCAAGCGCGCAGCGCGCCGCCCCTGGTCTGGAGTTTTGGAGATTTGTTCCCCCTACCCCTGGTTCGGATTTTGGAGATTTGTTCCCCTACCTGATCGAGAGTTCGTGCTTATTTGCAGGCCTGAAGGGCCGACTATAAAACAGCCAGGGGCAAGCGCGCAGCGCGTCGCCCCTGGTTTGGAGTTTGGAGATTTGTTCCCCTACCTGATCGAGAGTTCGTGCTTATTTGTAGGCCTGAAGGGCCGACTATAAAACAGCCAGGGGCAAGCGCGCAGCGCGCCGCCCCTGGTAACGACCGCAACGCCTCAAGCGCTGAAGGCGCGACATAAGCACTTCGTTGCCGCGCCGAGAAAAGCTAACATTTCACCAGACCATTCTCGTGTGAAATCTCAATGTTGTCGTTTACACTCAGGTCATTCTCATCTGGAACCTCGATGTCCTCATTTTCATTACGAACTTTTTTATTTGGAGCCTGAAATCTCATGTTGTCGTTTACACTGAGGTCATTCTCGTCTGGAACCTCGATGTCCTCGTTTTCATCACGAACTTTTATGATATCCGCAATTTCAATCACGCGACTTGACGCGCACCCGCCTGGACCAGCCTATTCCTTCGTCGGGTGCTTAGGATGTTAGAATAGTTCAAGAATGAAGATCGATGCGGATATCTCAATCGTACCGGCGCCGACTTCATCGTCGGCGCCCGAGCAATCCATTACCGAAATCCATGAGGAGGGACTGCGGCTGTTTATGGGAGAAGGTAGACTGAACCGAACCGTTGAACGGCTCGCGAAAGATCTTGAAAGCCACGGTATAGATTACATGATAATAGGCGCGATAGCGCTCATCGCCCACGGTTATCCACGCTTCACAGAAGATGTCGATCTGGTGATGACGCCTGAGGCACTGGATACCTTTCACCGTGAACTGATCGGTCTCGGATATATTCCGAAGTTTTTGAACTCGAAGAAAAAGCTCAAGTCAACGGCTGACGGGGTGAGCATCGAGATTATTACTACCGGAGAATATCCCGGCGACGGGCTGCCAAAGCCCGTGAGTTTTCCAAACCCGGCGGACGCCTCGATGGAAATCGACGGCGTCAGAGTTGTCACTTTAGATCGGCTGATCGAATTAAAGTTAGCATCGGGAATGACTGCTCCGCATCGCTTACGCGACCTCGCGGACGTCCAGGAATTAATCAAAATACATAAACTCGATGAGGAATTCGCAAACCGGCTCAATCCGTTCGTCAGAGAGAAGTACATCGAGTTGTGGCGAGCGGTGTCTCAAGCCGGACAATTCGCGGATTCCGAACCAGGCTCGGAAGAGCAAGAGTTCTAGCAAAGGTTCGAAGCGATGTGCCGGTCAAGGGCTGTAAGAAATTTACTTTCCGATTTGACCCCGTGCTGGAAAATGAATGTACGGGCGGCCCTCCGCGCCGCCCCAGGAATCAGTTCCTTTCGAAGAATTATGCGCCGCTTACTCGTTCATTGATCCGCGCGAGCCCGCTGAAATCTCTCCATCTCGCCAAACAGGGTTCCGTCATCGGAGTGCTTGGATACGAACTCCTGCAGTTCCTTTGTAGACGCGGTAATCAGCACTCCGCCATCCTCGAGCTTCGCTTGCGGCAGAATCGAACTCTTGCCCTCGGTCAGGCGCTTCAGCGATTCCGGATCCATCAATGCCATCGACAACACGTCATCCTCCAGACTGATCTTAGCGAAGGTATGCGCCCGGATCAGTACCGACCGGTACAGGTCGTTATCCACGGGCGCTTCCGCCGGGAGAATGTCCATATAGAGCTGCCCATTCAGTCTCAAGAGCGTCGCCTCGAAACGCGCTGGTTCGCCGTCATCCGCCGACACCATTGAATAACCATTTCCGCCGGACTTCGTTAAGGTCCAGGTATCCTTGTGACCGTCTCCATCATCCGATACCCAGACGCCCACTAATGACCGGTCGAAAACAACGTCTTTAACGGTGTATAAGGGGTGAAGCGACGGCGCGCATCCAGCCATCAGCGCCGCTAATGCAATTGCAGTCAAAAACTTGATCGTTCTCATTGTCGTCCATCCTTTCGGGTGCGCGGCTCGGTTTAATGACCGGCCGTTCCCCCATTATGGATAGCGACATTTTGCGGCGAGAATTGCACCACGATACTTATATATCTGATTCACGGTTGAACATTCGCTGGAGCGCCCGCTTCAACAGCGAATAATTCGCCGCGGCCAGCATCAGCAGGAAACCGGTTACTACAAGACCGATGGGCCACAACGCGCGATCCCGAAACAGGTCCTGTTGCAGCCGAATAATCCCAATCGCCGTGAACAACAGACCCGTTGCAAAGAAGTTCTTCATCTGTCTGGGTACGCTTCCCAGAACAAAGACGCACGCGACTGCCGGCAGCAGGAATTCGAACAGTCTGGCTTCAAAGCGCAGCTCCCCACTCGCCGGAGACTCCTCCAACCGCGAAGAGGCGGCGAGCCCGAGCAGCCATAGAGAGGTCATCACGTGACCGGGTATCACGAATCGGAACGATTTCGCGGCCCACCGCGTCTGCGCCGAAGACAACCGCTCGCACAGGTATTGGAGCACGAAGTAGATGCCCGCATTC
>Ga0209687_1000184_pt1 | contig 22960 bp, 19 predicted proteins | sample GraSoiAngelo_136_FD_185893 | JGI IMG/M metagenome (GOLD analysis project Ga0209687, IMG submission 185893) | Grasslands soil microbial communities from the Angelo Coastal Reserve, California, USA - 14_0929_09_20cm (SPAdes) (version 2) | ecosystem: Environmental > Terrestrial > Soil > Grasslands ...
CTTGGATTTTTATTTGGCTGGACCCTCTTTCTCGTTGTGCAAACCGGAACCATCGCTGCGGTGGCAATCGCATTTGCGAGATTTCTCGGCGTCTTCGCGCCAAGTGTTGCGGGCGATCATTATCTGATCGCGCCATTCGTCCTCTTACCCGGGTATGCGATCAGTCTTTCAACCGAACAACTGGTCGCGATCCTTTTAATCGCGCTCCTCACCTTTTCGAATACACGCGGACTGCGCGTCGGCAAGATTGTGCAGAACAGTTTTACATTTACCAAAACCGCGGCGCTCATCGGTGTCATCGTGATTGGACTCATCTTCGGGTGGAAAGCGAATTGCGCAGCGCTGGCATCGCACTGGTGGGATGCGTCGGCCAACGGCTGGAGTGCACAGGCGGACCAACCAGGATTCGCCATCATCGGTGGACTCGCGGTTGCCTTATTATTTGGCAAAGCAATGGTCGGACCGCTGTTCGCGCAGACGGCGTGGACCAATGTCACCTTTATCGGCAGCGAAGTGCGCGATCCGGGGCGCAATCTTTCGCGCGCGTTACTTTACGGTTGCGGGATTGTAGTCGTGCTCTATGTGCTCGCGAACGTCGCCTACATTGCGTCCTTGCCGTTAGCCGAAATTCAAAACGCGCCGCAAAATCGTGTCGCGGTCGCAATGATGCACAGCATTTTCGGAACCCCCGGGGTGCTCGCGATGGCAGCGGCGATCATGATCTCGACCTTTGGTTGCAATAACGGGCTCATCCTCGCCGGCGCACGGGTTTACTATGCCATGGCGCGAGACAATTTATTTTTTCATAAGGTGGGAACAACAAATCGCTTTCACGTGCCGGCGTTCGCGCTGGTGGTGCAAGCAATCTGGACGGCCTTGCTCACTCTACCGCGCACGGTTACGACCAACGCGCAAACCGGGACGCCCACGTTCGGCAACGTCTATACGCAATTGCTCGAATACATCGTCTCGGCAGATTTGATTTTTTACGTGCTCCTTGTCGCTGCGGTCATCGTCTTGCGCAAAAAAAATCCCACTGCGGAGCGTCCTTACCGTACCTGGGGTTATCCCATTGTTCCGATTATTTCCATTGCTTTGGCGGTGATCGTAATCCTCGACCTGGCTTATCTCGCTCCAAGTACATCAGGAATCGGAATTCTGATCGTCCTCACCGGGGTTCCGGTTTATTTTTTGTGGCGACGCAAACCGGCCTGACTGTTCTGCGCGCAACGCAACCATTGGATTGACGCTAGGTCGTCTCTCCATGGCTACCGGCGACAAACCGGCCAAGATAGGTTGCAATTCCCGATTTATTCCGTGCGCAATGCTTGCACCGGATCGAGCATCGCTGCCCGGCGTGCGGGAAAAACACAAGCAAACAGCGCCGCAAGTCCGAGGATCGACATCGTGGCCGCGAGTAACAGAGGATTGTTAGCGGAAGTTTGATAAAGTTGCGACGTGATCAAACGGCCGAGGGCCAGCGCCGCGGCCAAACCGGTAACCAATCCGAGGACGACCGGCCGCATTCCCTGACTTACAATTAATCGCAAGATATCCTTGGTTTGTGCCCCGAGTGCCATGCGCACGCCAATTTCGCCGGTGCGTTGCTCGACTGTGTAAGCAACTGCACCGTAAATTCCAACCGTCGCCAATAGCAATGCCGCACCGGCAAAAATTCCCAACAGCCACATCATCAGCCGCGCCTGACCGAGTGCTTGGGCGACAATTTTGTCCATCGATTGGGGAATTGCGATCGCCAATCCGGCATCGACTGTGTTTAGCGACGATTGCACTACTTTAGTTGCTTCATCTTCTCTCAAATTGCTCCGGACCGCGATCACTGCGAATGGAAAATTCTCCTGCGCCCAGGGCCGGTAGATTTCCACGTCATTCGATTTTGCTATGAGCCGCGACCGCACATCGCCTACCACACCGATGATCTCCACCGGCGTGCTCGCACTCGAGACCAGAAGTGTTTTGCCGATCGGATTCTGGTTGCCAAAGACTTTGCGCGCGCCTGCCTGACTGATCAGCATCACGTTCTGATGATCGGCCACGTCGTGCTCATCGAAATCGCGTCCAGCCAGGATTGGAATGCCGAATGTCTTCAAATAATCCGGAGCAATATCGTGGCCCGCGGCTGCGGCACGTTTATCCACCGGCAAAATTTCTCCGTCCGGGCGAGTGTAAAGCATGTTACTGCCGGCAGCGGCGATCAACGGGATGTCGCCGCTGATCGTGGCGCTTTGAAGTGATGGAATCCGCTGCAATGCGGCGAGCGCCTTTTCCACGAAACGTTGGCGCGTGGCCGAATCGGGATATTGCGCCTGCGGCAATGTCACCAGACCGATCCACATATTTTCGGGACGGAAGCCAATGTTCTGCCGGCTCAACTTCACGAAGCTGGTGATGAGCAAGGCCGCGCCGGCGAGCAGCGTGACAGACAGCGCCACTTGCGCGCCGACTAAAATTTTGCGGAACCGTTGCTGGTGCACGCTGCCACTGGTTCCGCGGCCGCCTTCTTTCAATCCCCCAACCAAATCGGCACGCGAACTTTGCAGTGCCGGATAAATTCCCATGGCCACCCCCGTCAGGATCGACAACGCAATCGTGAATCCGAGCACGGAAAATGAAAGGTTAACGCCAGTATCGGGATTGAACGGAAGGAAATTTGCCGCCATTCTTGGCACGAGCGGCACGAACTGCGACGCCAATACCGCACCGATTACTCCCGCGAGAATGCTCACGAGCAAACTTTCGAAAATGAAAAGTCGCAACACGCTCGCGCGCGAGGCGCCCAACGCCATGCGCAACGCGATTTCCCGGCGGCGCCCGGTAAATCGCACGAGCAGGAGATTGGCGACGTTGCTGCACGCAATCAGCATTACGAACGCCACCGCGGCGAGCAAAGTGGCGAACGCCGATCGCAGATTTCCGGTCACATCCTCGGGCAGCGCTTTGAGACTCATGACCGATGAGCTGTCGATCTTGTCCGGATACTGAGCGTGGTAACTTTGCTCGAGAGGCGGCAACGCGGCCCGCGCCTGTTCGATCGTCATCCCCGGTTTCAATCGCCCGACCACGCGCAGAAAACCGCTCCCGCGCATCGTTCGTTCGTAGGATAGTCCGGGAACCACGAACGGTTTTGTCGTCCAAATCTCGGCATTCGGTCCAGTCCAGGAGAACGGCAAGTTCGGCAACACGCCCACGATCGTGTGCGGCACACCGTCGAGCGTAATGCTGCGGCCGATCACATTCGCGTCGCCCCCCATGCGTTTCCGCCATAAGTTCTCGGTCACCATGGCCACATCGGCGTTCTCTTCTTCCTCCGGCAAAAAATTGCGGCCGCGAATCGGACGCACGCCGAGGACATCGAAATAGTTCGAGGTAACCTTGCCGCCAAAAAGCTGAACGGGATCCCCCAGCCCGGTCAAAGTGAACGGAACCGCGTTTTCGCCGCCGAAGCTATCGAAAATCGTCTGGCTGCCTCGGAAATGCTGAAAGCGGGGCACCGACACCGCGAGTTCCAGCAAATTGCGCTCCCTGGCGTTCGAATACATGTGCACGACACGTCCCGGCTCTTTGAACGGCAGACCGCGCAGGAAAAGATCGTTGATCAGGCTAAAGATCGCAGTGTTCAGTCCAATCCCGAGGGCGAGCGTGAGCAACGCCAGCAAAGTGAATGCAGGCGACTTAAGCAATTGCCGGAGAGCGAAGCGCAGATCGGTCATCACAATTAGATCGCTCGCTTATGGACTTCGCAACGGCATCACTCGTATCGCAATGCGACCATTGGATCGACCTGGGTGGCGCGGCGTGCGGGAACGAAACAAGATGCCGCCGCGACGAGAGCGAGCATTCCTGCAACTGCGAAATAAATGAACGGATCAAGCGTGTTGACCTTGAAGAGAATGTTCTGCAAAGCAGCGGCGGCGAGAACTCCGAGGAGCAGTGCGGCGCCGCCGGCGCCAAGGACAAGCCCGATCCCCAACTGCCAGGCGCCTTGCGTCATGACCATGCGAAAGATGCGAGCGGCATCCGCGCCTAGCGCCATACGGATGCCAAATTCCTGCGTCCGCTGAGTAACGGAAAAGCTCATCACGCCGTAAAGACCAACTGCCGAGAGCACGAACGCGACCGCTCCGAAAATGCCGAATAAGGTCGCGATAATTCGGTTGCCACCGAGAATTTCATCGTGCAAGCGTGCTGGCGTTCCGGCGAAATAAGTCGGCAAATTTGAATCGAGTTCGGCGACTGCCCTGCCAAGGGCCGAACCGAGGGTATCAGCTCGCTGTCCCGGACGGGGGCGAACAATGATTGTGCAAAATTGCGTGGCCGGCGCGGCGCCGAGGAGCGGCATGTAAAAGCCGGCGGTATCGGTCTGTTGGTCGAATGGACCCTGCATCAGTGTGTCCGGAACCACTCCGACAATCGTTCGCCACGGCTGCGGTTGACCGGGATTATAGATCCGGATCCGACGCCCAATCGGACTTTCGTTACCGTAATACTTTCGCGCGAAGCTCGTGTTAACGATCGCCACCGGTTGTTTGGCATCGGTGTCATCAATGATGAAGTCACGGCCTTCCAAAACCTTCAAACCGAGTGTCGCAAAATAGTTATCCGAGACCGACTCGAAGTTTCCCCGGGGCCGATCGCGGTCCGTCGTATAATTTTGACCGTCCACTTCATATTGACCTTGGCCGGCAAACGTCATGCGGAAGCGATCGCTCATCGCTACAGATTCGAATTGCGGATTGGCTCGCAATGCCCGCACCGCACGAAGAAAAAATCCACGGCGAGCGTCCTGCGTCGGGTAAGCGCCTTCCATCAGGGCCATGCGCGCCGTATAAATGGCACTCTCGTCGTAGCCATAATTCAGCGTGATCTGATTTCGAATCGATTTGATTTGCAGCGTCGCCGCAATCAGGAGCGCGGCTGTCAACGCGATCTGCCCGACCACGAGCGCACGAGTGATGATATTGACCAACCGGCTGCTATTGCCGCGGCCGCCTTCTTTCATGATCTCGGCGGCATTGCCTTTCGAACTGACTAACGCCGGGACTAAACCAGAAACAATCGTTGCCACCAAAGTGATCGCGACGGTGAAGACGAGAACCGGGCCGTCTATCCTATATTGAATCCAATAAGGTGGCGGAAACGGCAGCGAATTCGTCGCCCGAATCAGCAGGTCGACCGCCCAATAGGCCAACATCACGCCCGCGACTGCGCCGAATGTCGCGACAACGAAACTTTCCGTCAGCATCTGGCGCACGATTCTCCAACGAGTGGCGCCAAGCGCACCACGAATCGCCAATTCCTTTGCCCGTAAGGCGGCGCGACCAAATTGCATATTCATCACATTCACGCACGCGATCAGCAAGACGAGGATGACCGCGCCAAGCATTCCCCAAACCTGCTGACGTAGTTGCGGGCCCGTCATTGCCTTCAAAAGGGGCTGGACGCTCGCGGACGTGAGAGTGCTGTTCGTTTTTGGATTGTCCTGTGCCAAGCGACGCGCCAGGCCGACAAACTCTGCGTTCACCTGATCGATGCTGACGCCCGGCTTGAGCCGGCCCATGACCGCGGGTGCGGCGTTATTGGCACCGATCACGAGCTGACCGCGGGGTATTGGAGGAAACTCATTGTAAAGGGTGACCCAAAGTTGTTCGGAAAATGGAAATTGAAAATTTGGTGGCATCACGCCGATGATGGTCGCGGCCTTGCCATTAATCCGAACGCTTTGCCCGACAATGTTGGGGTCACCATTGAAATCCCGCTTCCAAATCTCGTGACCTAAAATGGCGACTTTTTCTGCCCCGGGCTTGTTGTCGTCAGCGGTGAAGTCGCGGCCCATGATCGGCGAAACGCCGATAATCTTAAAGAGATCCTCGGTAATGTAGGCGCCAGTGTAACGCTGCGGATTATTTTTGTAGCTCACGTTGATTGTCGATCCGCTCAAATAACCGGCCATCTGGGCGAACGATTGCTGGGCCGCACGCAAATCCTCATAGTCCTGGGCCGTCGGGATGTTGCCGAGACCGAAATTATTGTTTGGCGCACTAGCCTGGGGATCAATCAACCCCACGCTCATCAGCTGTTCTGGATGAGGAAACGAAAACCCGCGCAATACAGTGGCGTTGACGACTGTGAATTGAGTGGTCGCGCCGCCGATGCCCAGTGCGAGCACGAGCACGGCTAGGAAACAGAAGGATTTCTCCTTGAACAAAACACGAAGCCCCACCCGCACGTCCTGAAAAAATGATTCAAACATAGTTCGTTCTCTTTTCCGTCTTCATGCTTGCGGGACGCTTTGTGCCACTGGTAGCAACGGTGTCGTCTTGTGCCCACTGCAAAGGTTGTGCCAGCACTCCACCTCGTGCGTAAACTGCAGGGTTTGATTGGGTTGGCCAGGCGCAATCCCTTTCGATAACTCGAATGGCTCTTCGGTTTCGGGAAATTTCTGTCCCGATTTCGGGATCGCATTTATGCACCCATAGGCATGAGACCCGATGTTCTCAGCTGCAGACGCCGCCACGCAGGATTTTTTATCTAGACGGCATCAAGTCATCTCAAAATTACTCCCAAATTCGGAAAGCAATTTCAGAGCTCGAGAAACTTGATAGCTTTGAGCCGTTAAGTTCATCTGCACCGACAGCAGAATTGGATACGCCTTAAAATCTAAATTGGAGAGCCTGTTCCTCCAGGAGATCCTTTGGTGCGGTCACCGACCGCGCTTACAACTGTAGGCGGTCTCGGTAAGACGGCCATTTGCTAAATTTCTTTGTCCATCAACGCTGAGAATGCTTCTGCTAACGACTCGAAGGTAGCGAGCTTGATTTGCGGGCCGTAATGAAATTGCGAAAGAATATTCAAGCCAATGTCTTTGTGTGGATCCGGAATCACCCGTACCACTGTCGCGACACCTTTCTCCGCCAGCGCATCCATGATTTCGGCAAGGTGAGCCGTTGCCGCCGGCTCCATCCGATCAAGCCAGCGAAAATCGGTTAAGACGCGAAATCCGGGAGTCATCTCCTTCATCATCTTGCAGACTCGCAGCGCCACGGTTTCCACTTCTTTCTTCGTCACCTGACCAGCTGCGCTAATCACCAACAGCCGCTTCGATCGATCGGATTCGATGGAATACATCGATACGGGCGCTAGATTTTAATCGCCGGTTTGGCGCTTTGGCGCCGGCACTGGCTTATCGGAACTTCGTCTTCTTTCGTCTGAATTTTATCGCTGCCGCATACGCCGCCAACTCTCCCTTGGGATCTCGCCAGGAAAAAGTTCGCACCCGCGTCCGTCCTTTTTTACCGTGATAGGTGACAGAGTAGAATCGGCGGGTCTCGTAACGAGAAACCCCAACGACCGGCTGCTTCAAACGCAGTTTGCTCAGGATCCGCGACGGAATTGGCTGGCTGCGTTTATTGGGAAGCAGGCGAAGAACGCGATCGCGCCAGCGATGCGCCGCCTTGAGCGACTCCTTCGAATGTCCGGCGAAATGCTTGCTGTATTCCTTTTTATTGCGCGTGATTGCCACCTGATAGCCACTTGGCAAAATGCGGATATTAGTAAACTCGCGATATGCTCCTTGCCGTTTCTTCATTCCGCCACCTTGCCACCGTCTTAGGAAAAATGGAAGAACGTCTAACGAAAAATCGATATTTTTTTGGGTCTGCCGAAATTGATGGAGTCATTCGCTAAATTTGAACACGAAGGCTGGCAGCGTGTTGCCGGCAAATACGATTCGGTGTGGGCGAGATCGACCCGGCAATTCATCCCATCACTACTCGATGCCGCCCAGGTTAACTTGAACATGTCTGTTCTCGACGTTGGTTCTGGCCCCGGCTACGTCGCAGCCGCAGCGGCCGAGCGCGGCGCCATATCCCGCGGCCTCGATTTTTCCAGGGAAATGGTGGCAATCGCGCAAAAGATGTTTCCGCGGATCGAATTCTGCGAAGGCGATGCGCAAAATCTGCCTTTCACCGATGTGACCTTCGATCGCGTTCTGGCCAACTTCGCTTTGCTTCACGTGTCTGACCCGGAGCGCGCTTGTGCTGAAGCGTTCCGCGTCCTCAAGCCTGGCGGCAAATTCGGCTTTACGGTTTGGGCAGCGCCCGAGGAAAATCCATACGCGAAGATCATCGACGACGCCATCCAGGCACACGCTGATCTCGAGGTCAATCTTCCAGCCGGCCCACCGCACTACTTGTTTTCTGGTCGCGAGGAATTTCCCCGGGCGCTCGAACGCGTCGGGTTCGATGGCGCGTCAATGATTTTTAAACTCCATACCATTCAATGGAACGTTCTCACCGCGCGCTATCCATTCGATGCGGAACGAGACGCCGGTGTGCGTACCGCCGGATTGCTCGCGCGCCAAACATCCGAGAGACTCCGTGCCATTCAGTTAGCGATCGACAAGTCCGTTCGTCGCTATGCAAAAGGCGATAGCTTCTCTATTCCGAAAGCAGCCTACGTCATTGCGGTTACTAAGACGTAAAAGAAAGGCGGGTTTTAATTTCCGTTTCTACCCAATTTTGTATTCGATTATGAAACTCCTCGCTATTTTCCTTATTCTTGCCTGCGGCTCAAACCTCGGATCCGCTGCTGAGAGAGACGCAGCCATTAGTGAGAACGAATTGGTTCGGCGAACGCAAGAGCTGTACGACGCCGTAGTTCCCGGCGACCAGGCTCCCTGGAAGAAGTATTTCGCCGACGATTCCATTTTCGCGGATGAAAAAGGACGCACCATGGATAAGCTCAAGCTGATTGCGGATATCACGCCGCTGCCAGCCGGATATTCCGGTGCGATCAAACTCGAGCATGTACAAAGTCGGATTTACGATAACGTGGCGATTCTTAGTTACGACGCTAACGAGACTGAGACAATCTTTGGCCAGAATCTGAGCGCGCGTTATCATATTACCGATACCTGGCTGCGACGCGACGGGAATTGGCAGATCATCGCCAGCCAGGCGCATCGTTATTATGAAGATCCGGCCGTTGGGAAAGCTGATCCAATGAAGTTCCCCGACTTCATCGGCAACTATGAGCTTGCGGCTAGTCAAACACGAACCGTCGTCGCCGATGGAGAGAGCTTGTTCGTCGAAAGAAATGGAAAGAAAGAGCAACTATTTCCGGAAACATCTGAGCTTTTCTTTCGCAAAGGTATCGAAGGCAGAATCCTGTTTCGCTATGACAAGAACGGGAAAGTCGACGCACTTATCGATCGTCGAAATAACGAAGATGTTGTTTGGCGCAAGGTTGCTGGCAAGTAGGCACCGCACTTGTAGCCCGCGACTGTTGGGTATCAGGCACGGTTTAATTGCATGAGCGGAACACAGGCCTGTGGCGTGTGTGCCCTGTGGGGATTCTGCCCGCTGTTCTTGAGACTGGGTGGCAGCGGAGTAAAACTCCGCTGGGCGCGCAGACTTGAGAGTCCGTGTTCCTCATGACGCGGCTCCGCAGAGCGTCGCCCTACCGCAGAAGGTCGCAATGCTGCCTTAGTGTTGTGATTTCCTTTGATAGACAAGATCGGCGGCGGCGACATCCTCTGCCGCTACGCCCACCGATTTAAATAGCGTAATCTGCTCTGCTGACGTTCGTCCGCCTTGTTTTCCAGCGATCACTTCGCCGATCTCGATCGGTTCCTTCCTCGCCGCGATGACGTCACCGGATTCCTTTAGTGCAGCCTCGCGCGATTCCACATAGATCGTCGCCCGCCGCAATACTTCGTCATCCAGTTCGCGCCAATTTGGCCGGGTCGCGCCGACGGCGTTAATGTGTACGCCGGGTGCGAGCCATTCACCGCGCAGAACTGGTGTGGTGGCTGAGGTTGCTACTACGATCACATCCGCTCCGCGCACCGCTTCTTCGGCCGAAGCTGCGGCGTGCACCCTGAACTTGCGGGCGAAACGATCAGCGTTACCCGGACTCCAAACTCTTACTTCAGTAAACTCCCGCACCAATCGTAAGGCCCCGAGATGGCTTCGCGCCTGCACTCCCGATCCAAGGATCGTTAGCACCTTTGTATCGGCGCGAGCGAGTAACTTCGTCGCCACCGCCGATACCGCGGCTGTGCGCATCTCGGTAATGAGCCGGCCATCCATTACCGCCAGGGGCTCGCCTGTTTCGGGTCGAAAAAGCAAAATCATGGCGTGATGTGTCGGGATCGCTTTGTTTTGCGGATAGAACGTTACCAACTTGGCCCCGAGCGCGCGCCCGCAGGCTGGCATGACGCCCAAAAAACCTTCATGCTCCGATACCGGAAGGACGGTTCGCAACGGTTGCAAGACCGCGCCGGCCGAAAGGTCCCGGAGCGCCTCGGCCATCGCGGGAATCAAATCCTCCATTCGTAAAAGCTTTCGAACTTCGTCTTCACTTAGAACCATCGGTGAACGTTGCATGGGCGTTATCAGCGCAATACTCGATAGACTTGCTCTGTCCGTCATTCCGAGCGCAGTCGAGGAATCTCTAACTATTCTTCCCCGAAAAAGCTAGAGAAGAACGGCCGCCCCAAAGCCGGCGAGCAGTAAATTCTCCCGGTCTGAGCCGGACTGGCATATTCGCTCGACATGACAAAGGTAAATTTTCATTCCCAAACTTCCTTTATGCACGCCGTCACATCTGAACCTCTATTTCGTTTTCTTAGCTTCCATGATGGGTTGCAACCCGAGGTTCTATTTCAAACGCAGCCGGGAAATATCTAATTTGATATTCTCACGCGCCTTTCGCCGTTCCTGGCGCGTTGCCCTGAGGTAAAGAATCGTTCCGGCAATGCCAAATGCAGCCGCACCGAGAAAATTGGCCGCGGGACTTCGAGTCCAAAGGTACGCTCCGAGAATTGCGCCGACACTCACGATTAGGTCGCGCATCAGGTAATAGGCGCCGATCATCTGGCCGCGTCTTTCCGGTTCGCTATAACTGACGATGAGGGCTTTGCGTGAGGTATCGCCAAACTCTTTGAGGCCGCGAATAAAGAAGGCGATCATCAGCGCGTGAAAGCTACGCGAGAAAAGCAATACAATTGGAAAAAGGGTGAACATCACGAAAGTGGTGACAACAAAAGGTTCGCGCCGTTGTTTATCGGCAAAGTGGGAAGTAGGAATAATGCATAGGGTTGCGACGAGCACTTCGATAGTGGTGAGAAGGCCTACTTCTTGTCCGCTGGCCCCAGCGTAATCCATGGCGAAGATCACGACCCAGGCGAATGGGATTCGTTCGCAAAAGCGAACCAAAATATCACTTAGCAACAACCAGCGCATCGGCGCGTCGAACTCGCGAAGACAGCGCAGCAAATTCCACCGCTCAGGCGATGGCGCAGTCTCTTCACTTTCTTTTACTTCTTCGCGTAATTCCCGGAGGGCGATGAAGGTAACGCCGGCAAGCAGGATCGAGATAATAAGCGCGACGCGAACTCCTGCGATCACGCCGAAGCGATCGATCAAGATTCCACCGATTAGCGGCGCGACCATCATCGGCACGCGCTTTATCACCATCTGAACCCCGATCCCCATCGAGTATCGGTTGGCGGCAACGGTGGCACCGACGAGCGAGAAGGTGGCCGGGAGAGAGAAACAGGTCCAGGAGAGAAACAAGAACATTCCGGCAATGACCGCGCCCCAATGCGGAATCAGCAGGACGAGTGCATAGCCAGCAATCGAAACGAGGTTGAAGGTGATGAAAGCGCGCCGGTGTCCCCAACGATCGGCGAGCATTCCTCCGGGATAGGCATAGATCGCGCTGACCAAAGTGCGCAGAGCGTCGTAAAGACCAATGACGAAGACGCTCGCGCCAAGAGTTTGGAGATATTTCGGAACGAATCGCATCCATAGTTCCTCCCCGGTTCCGATGACGAAAATCGCGATCAGGATGATGACGAGATTACGTTTGAGCGCGAAGAAATCCGTGAACTGCTTCCCGCGACTTATTTCTGGTTGATTCGGCGCTTCCATTTGGCGTCAGGCGGGTGGAGAACGAACGCGAGCTTGAGATTTCGCTGACTTATCGGTCGAAGCCGCCGAAATACAAACGATTCACAGCAGAAGAGAGGCCAGAGGCTCTCCTAAAAACCCTAGAGTGTGGAGTTTCCTGGAAGGTTGCACCTACCTTCTCCCGTCGCCGCGAGGGTGAATCGCATTCTGTCCTTGCGAGACAGTCGCCAGCATAGTCTCATTCTTGTTCGCAATGGGAGACGATAAGACCAACAATCTGTCGCATGTAATTGTTCGCGGCAGCGCGAGCGGCTTTGCGCAAGAGATTCAAATCGGCTCGCATCGTCTCACCAGTGACGAACCAGTTTCTTTTGGTGGGACCGACACGGGGCCATCACCGTACGACCTTCTCCTCGCTGCGCTCGGCAGTTGCACGTCGATGACGATCTCGCTTTACGCCCGGCAAAGGCGTTGGCCGCTTGAAGAAGTAACAGTTTTCTTGTCCCATTCGAAGATTTATGCGGCGGATTGTGCCGAGTGCGAAACAAGAGAAGGAAAGATCGATCGAATTGAGCGCGAGGTTCAATTGATCGGCTCACTCACTGCCGAACAGCGATCTGAGTTAATGGAAATCGCGGATAAGTGCCCGGTGCATCGAACCCTTACTTCGGAAATTAATATTAGGACAAGAGAGAAGGTTAATAGCTGAGAGGCGAGGAACCATTCGAGGAACAGGCGGCGACCGTATTAACATTCTGCATGGCGGAGAATCCGGTTGGGTAACGCACGCGTCTCGCGTGCTATGCCAGTCCGGCTCGGACTTTCTGCGTCCCGCGGATCCAAGGTAATTTGCGAGCACTGACTATTCCGCTCGTTTTGCAAACACGAAAGCCAGAAGAGAAAGCAGTTGCAGGATGACTGAGAAGATAACGAGGATAAGGATCGATTTCTCGTAGAGAATACCCATCACCCAACTGCCGAGAAACCAGGCGACGCCGAAACCAGTATCGAACAGACCAAAACCAGTGGCTCGGACGTCGCGGCGAAGCAGAGGAGCGATGACGGATTTCAGGAGCGAATTCTGGGCGCCCATGCCGATTCCCCAAAGAATCATTCCACAAAGGATAACCCAAGAATGGCCGAAAAAGACGAGAGGCGCGAAAAACGCGGAAACCAAAAAGACGGCAATGAGGATGGATAGACCAGCTTTATCAAACCATTTTCCAAAAACGAGGGCACCTACTCCGCCCAAAGCCATCGCGACGGCGTAGTCGATTGGAATAACTGGTCCGGCGACCGATCCGGTTCTTTGAAAGTGATAGGCAATGAGCGAGAAGTCAGCGAAACCGGCGGCAATAAAAGCGCCTGCAACTAAATAGAGCCAGTAAGAGCGCGAAAATCCTTGGATTTCCAAAGTATGACCTGCCTCCAACTCGCGCGGATTAGGGAAAAGCTTACTAGCGACGAAAACAATCGCGATAGTAAGGAGCGCGGAAACTAGCAGCAGCGCGAAACCGGTTCGATAGCTGCCGTGCCGGAATAGTACCACTGAAATGATGAGGGGACCCAAGGTCGCGCCTGCCTGATCGAATGCTTCGTTCAAGCCGAAGACCCAACCGCGGCCAAGTTTGTGACCGGCGAACGATAGCATGGCGTCGGTAGATGGTTTACGGATAGCGCGCCCGGTTCGCTCAGCTACGATTAGACCGGCAGCAAGAGGCCAGCTGCCAGCCAGAGCCAATGCTGGGACTGCCAGCATATTCACACTGTAGCCGATGATCGTAACGAGCCAGTACCTGCCGGTTTTATCGCCAAGATAACCGCTAAGAGAACGCAACGCGTAGCCGAGTAATTCCCCGAGTCCGGCAGTGAAACCGATAATGGCAGCGTTTGCGCCGAGGTATCCCAGAAATTGCCCAGTGACGCTGCGTGCGCCTTCGTAGGTAAGATCAGCGAAGCCGTTGGCGATACCGAGGATGAGGACAAATCGAAATGCAGTTGCAGCGGTGAGTGACTTTTGCTGGTCAGGCACCGTTACGTTCCCGTTCTCTCTTCGACCTCCTGCGGTGAACTCGGCTTTTCACTCACCGGCTCGGTATCGTGCAGTCGACCGAAATCGACGGTAAGTTTTCCATGATCCGGTTCGGAATAAATCTCGACGAAGCGTTGTCCGAAGCGAATGTCGCGCCAGCTGTAGTCCTGCTGGGTTTGCACCGCCGCTGGAATAACCGGGTCGATTCCGACGACGGATGCGATGAATATAGCACGGCTCGCTTCGAGTGATTCCGCAGTCTCGCCATAGAGCGGGCTTTGCTCGTCGATGGTGTGGCGAAGCGTGAGCGCCGCCGGAAATGCGATAAGGCGGTCGAAGTGAAGTTTCAGATCGTAGAAGTGCCTGAAATTGTCTCCCTCCAGGATTGGTTCATCGCGCGTGAACATGATTCTGAACTCCGCTTCAACCATGCTTTGTGCGCGTAGATTACCGACACGCAACATCAGAGTAGGTCGGCCATTGAGTGGTCCGATGACGATTGATCTGCTGAATAGAATTCGGGCGGCGGGTCGGGAGAAGCGAACAAAGATCAAGCCAGTCATGACCGCGAGGCCGAACATGCCATTGATGATCTCGACGGTAGTGACGACGTGGCCGTAAAGAGTTTGTGGATACCAGTGGCCGTAACCGACGGTGGCGAGCGTTTGCACACTGAAGAAAAAAGCCTCCAGGTAAGAGCCGGGCGTCATTCCGGCAATGCATTCGCCACCAAGCGCGTAGATGGTGGCGAAAATGAGGTTGATGACGATATAAATGGCCGCGATAAGGGCGGCGAACTCCGGCCAACTTAAAGCCAGCAACCATTGGTAGGCGTCGCGCCACTCCCTCTTTTCAAGATTGAGTTTGAGAAACTCAACCTGACCGGAGCGGACGGAAACGGGTCTTGGCATTGCTCACCATGAAAGTAAAAACTGGAAAGTAAAAAAGAGAAAAAAGGAGAGCAAAGAGCAGGGAGGAGGGGGAAGCAAAACCGAGCTAATCTTTGTTATTTGCCGCCCTGAACCGAAAGCTCCCAGCGGTAGCCATCAGGATCATGGAACCATAAGCCCATGTGTTTCGAGCCCGGAGCTTCTGGCCCGATCTCGTCACCGGGATCTTCGATCTTAACTTTATGTTTCTTCAGGTACGCCAGCGCTTTTCTTAGCGTTGCCATATCCGGCAGATGGAAAGACATGTGCTCAAGTGTTGACGGCGATGGTTTCCCTTTAAAAAGGGCGATAGTGATGTTGTCGTTGCCGATCGCTACACCGTTCTGGAAGTCGAATTCTTTGCGTAATCCAAGCGTACGCTGAAACCACCGGGCGCTCTTCTTCGGATCGCGCACCGCCAGACCAAAATGCCCAACCACACCGAGAACAAACGGAATTTTCGTATTATGATATCGAGCCTGCCTGAAAAAACAGATGTCTCACCCTTCGCAATTAATCCAAGCGTTGCACCAGTAGCCAGACCAGCCCCGAGAGGATGCCGGCAAAAATGGATAGGACAATCGTAGTGCGCCGAGTGTGCCGGCGTTTGAACTCCGGCACAGGGATATCATCATGAATGCGACTCGCCTCGAACATCACCATCAAAAAAAGTGTTACCACGAAGCCAACGACGCCCCATTTCAGAGCCCCGAGAATGGTGTCGAGCATTTGGATCTCGACTGTAATCGTGGCGTCTTTGGATTCAAGAAGAGCGCTTGCGAGAGAGTTCCCGGACTAAAAAGCGTCTCGTTATCTGCACCCTTCATGCTTCCCATTCGCCTCTCCCTTTGCAGGGAGAGGCTAGCGTGGGGAGTTCCTCAACGCGCCACGTTGTTAAACGCCGCAGCAGGACGTCGTAAAACACGTCGCGTAAGGAATCAGACCCTCTGGAGAAGCACTGCCCGTGCCAGCAACTCTTCGCGTCCTCAAAATGCAACGCGCAAATCCGTATATGTACCATGTGCGGCGACGTTTACAGATCAATAGCAAAAGCTTTTTGATCAAAAATGTTCGGTCATCAAATATAAGAAGTTTGTAAGTTTGTCCGACCTTTGAGTGGGCCGAGCGAAAGACAAAATATCGAGAAAACATTTCAACTTACTTGGGTTGAAATAGTTACAGGATTCGAACATACCTTGTAACAGAAGCCGACGTTCTTACCTCACTCGGGCGAGGTTTTGCCGGTGTTCCCGCCGTCGCTGGTAAAGCTTTCTGAATACTTTGGGCGAGGTTTTGAGCCGAACCGCGCCCCCAATAGTGAAAGAAAATAATCCGCGGTTCTTCGCTAATCATGTGTGAGTGGATGGCGACAATATTAATGCCCGCTTCTCGCAATGATTTCAGGGCCTTTCGCAATTCGTTTTCCGGGACCGCGAAGTCCCCATCAACCACCGCATTCTCATCACTACCGGCAAATGCCAATCCGTGCGGTATCTATGGTGGCGCCGGTGGCATTAAGAGTTGTTACAACTAACAAGAATAAGACTTTAGTTTTCATCTTAACGAATCCTCTCTTGCTATTCTCGGGTTGGCGCGCCCACAAGATCATCCGCCGCCCTCCCCGGGAACGTGAGGGTCACAGTTGTGCCGCGATCGACTTCACTTGCTACCGCGACTGATCCACCATGCAGGTCGGTAATGGATTTGACCAGGGCCAGACCCAGGCCTGTTCCCTGTGAGCTGCGCGACGAATCGACCCGATAAAATCGATCGCATACGTGCGGGAGATGTTGTGGAGGGATTCCACAACCGGTGTCTTCGACCGCGAGCTCGGTGCGATCCGGTTTGATCTCGGTAGCGATAGTAATTTTGCCGCCCTCAGGAGTGAAGCGAAGGGCGTTGTCGAGGAGATTACTCAAAGCGCGATCGAACAATAACACGTCGGCATAGACTTCGCCGTCACCTTTGTTGGTAATGGAAATACCTCGCTCTTCTGCAATCGTCTGATAATAGGCCGCGATCTTTTCAATCGCGGGCCGCGCGGCAAAGACATTTCGTTCGATTTGGCGATCAACTCCTTCGGCACGCGCGAGAAATAAGAGGTTGTCGACAATACCTGAGAGCCTTTCGCATTCGGCGGCGATCGATTCAATGACGTTGCGATAGTCCTCCAAGGCGCGCGGCCGCGTTAAGGTAACTTCAGCTTCTCCGCGAATATTCGAAATCGGCGTCCGAAGTTCATGGGCGAGATCGGCTGAGAATTGGGAGAGTTTGGTAAATGAATTTTCCAGCCGCGCCAGCATCTCGTCAAAAGCAGTAGCGACCGGCTGAAGTTCGCGCGGCCAGGTCGTCTTTCCCACGCGTTCGTCAAGACGGGTGGGGCCGATGCGTTCGAGCGAATGCGTCATTTGCTGTAACGGCCGTAATCCGCGCTTGGTGACGGCGATCGCGATCATTGCCGACGCCAGGATTCCGAGACCGAGGGCGCCGCCAAGGACGAAAGCAAATTGAGTGGCAAACTGCTCGTCGCTCGACCGGTCTTGAGCGAGTTGGATAATGTAGGGCTGGCCATCCGCCTCTTCGATTGCCGCCACTAGCGAAAATAGTTTCTTGCTGATTCGATAATTTTTCGGGCGGTAGACTGAATTCTTATCTTGTGGATCAGGAAAAGCAGACGGAGGCAAAAAAACGCCCATTTTTGGGGTTTCAGTAACGACGTCACCCTTGGAGCTAATCACTCGCACCCAATAAGCCTCGACTTTGCTCGCGTGCGGGTTGCGTAATGTCGCAGTCAAGCTTCCAAGGCCGCCTGTCTGACTCAATTCGCCGCGCAAAGCCGATAACCTGTCAGCGAGAAATTCGTTATCTTCTTCAAAGGCGTGGCGTACCACGATCAAGTAAAAGGCGCCGAGCCCACAGGAGAGAAGGAACGCTGCGGCCAGAGTAAAGAGAAAGACAAGCTGGGACGCAATCGAGCGCGGCCTAGTCGGACTTAAGAACATAGCCGACGCCGCGGATGGTTCGCACCAGTTTCTCTTTGAATGGATCGTCCACTTTTGCCCGCAAGCGTCGCACCATCACATCGACGACATTGGTGTTAATGGGGAAATCAATATCCCAAATTTGGTTCGCGATCTCGTTGCGCGACACAACTTCACCAGCCCGCCGGACCAAGTGGGCCAGGAGCAAGAATTCCTTAGAAGTGAGGTGGAGCGGGGTCCCGGACCGACACGCTTTATACTTACGTGTGTCAATCTCCAGATCGTGTATGTGCAAGTGCTCCCGCTCGTGTCCGGCGGAAGAACGGCGCAAAACTGATCGAACCCGGGCCAGCAATTCCGAAAACGCGAAGGGCTTGACTAAATAATCGTCGGCACCGAGTTCAAGTCCTTTCACCCGGTCGCGAACACTATCGCGAGCGGTCAACAAAAGGATGGGTGTGCGCACGTCCTTTCTCTTGAGCGTTGCTACGATCGACCAACCATCTCTCTTCGGCAGCATTACGTCGATGATGAAAAGATCGAACGTCTTTGCCAGTGCCAGATCTAATCCGGCTTCTCCATCTGACGCGGTCGTAACTTGAAAACCTGCTTCGCCAAGGCCCTTCGCCAGGTACGCGGCCGTCTTCTTTTCATCCTCAATTAACAGGATTCGCATTTAAATAAATCGACCAATGATGCGCTATTGGGCCGGTCGATGCATTGTTTTTCTTCCGCGGCAGCTTGACTTCGACCAGCGCCTCGGCGGTATAGTTATGAAGTATGTCCTTGGTCTTTGAAACGATTCAAACGGAAGGGTTGGCTGAACTTTCTTACTTAGTCGGAGACGACGAAGAAGGCATCGCGGCGGTGTTCGATCCGCGGGCGGATGTTGAAATTTATCTCGAGTTGGCGCGCGCAAAAAACGTTGCCATCACGCATATTTTCGAAACCCATATTCATGCCGATCTCGTTAGTGGCGCGCGCGAGCTTCGCAGCCGGATTGAATCGGCAAAGATCTACGTCAGCCACGAAGGAGGTGCACACTACGGATTCGAAAACGAAAAAGTCAGCGATGGCGACAAATTTACCCTTGGCGCCGTCGTTATCACCGCGCGCCATACCCCGGGTCACACCCCGGAGCACATCTCGTATTTATTGGCGGATACGGAACATCCGGAAATCCCGTGGGGAGTTTTAAGTGGCGACTCGCTTTTCGTGAATTCAGCGGGCCGTCCTGATCTGCTGGGCGAAAAAGAAACCGGCAAACTCGCTGCCCAACAATTTCATACGCTAAGCGATTTCTACATGAAGCTGCCCGACAGTGTCATCATTTATCCCGCGCACGGCAGCGGTTCGCCTTGCGGCGCGGAAATAGGCGATCGGTTAAACAGCACCATCGGTTACGAGCGGCCGCTCAATCCCTTCCTCCAATTTAAGGACGTGGAATCATTCACCCGTTTTGCGGTCTCCACCGCGCCGCCGATTCCCAAATATTATCCGCGGATGAAAAAAGTGAATGTGGAAGGCCCGGAAGTGCTGGGCGGTTTACCCCGAGTTGCCGGGCTGCCGCCAAAGGCATTCAAGAAAGCGATCCATGAAAAGGCAGGCATTCTTATCGACACACGTCTGATGCTGAGCTTCGGCGGCGCGCATATTCCGGGAGCGTTGAACATCGGAGGTTCGCCCATGCTTTCGATCTGGGCTGGGTCGCTTCTGGATCCGGAACAACCGATTTTGCTGGTCCTGGAAAATGACGATGATCTCGATGAAATCGTGCGCCTGTTTATTCGCACCGGTTTCACCAAATTCGCCGGTTATCTCGTCGGTGGAATGAAAGCCTGGGACAATGCCGGTTATCCATTCGCCCAAGTTGCGCAGATGAGTGTGCACGATTTAAAAAACGCGGGTCGCGAATTGCAAATTCTCGATGTGCGTTCGAACCGCGAGTGGAAAGGCGGCCACGTTGCAGGTGCGCACCACATTTTTCTGGCGGAACTGTGGAAGCGATTTGGCGAACTGGATAAATCGAAGCCCACCGCGGTTTACTGCGCGAGCGGATATCGCGCAAGCATTGCTGCCAGCATTCTAAAAGGTGAGGGCTTCGCTGACGTGCGCAATGTCCCGGGTAGTTGGCACGCCTGGAAAAAAGCGGGCTATCCGGTGGATCGCAACGCCGCTCAGGAAAAAGCAGCCTAGTTTCGGCGAAAACCATGATCACGCGGGAGAAAGAACCGCCAAATCTCGAGATGCCGTTCAGCGCGCTCGAGAGTTTTGTTACACCGAACGAGCGATTTTACATTCGCTGCCACTTCCCGATCCCGAAAATTAACGAACGCGATTGGCGTTTGAGAGTAGGAGGCAAAGTGGCGCGACCATTCGAGGTGATCATAGACGACTTACGCCAAATGCCCACGCAGACGATCACGGCCACGCTGGAGTGCGCTGGTAACAGCCGCGTTTTTCTTATTCCGAAAGTTAAAGGTGTGCAATGGGAACTCGGCGCTGTCGGCAACGCGGAGTGGACTGGCGTGAGACTGCGCGAACTGCTGCAACGCGCCGAGATGGCGAACGAGGCGCGTGAAATCATTCTCGAAGGCGCTGATAACGGCACCATCGCCGAGCCACCGCGTCCCGCTGGCAAAATAAATTTCGCGCGCAGTCTGCCTGTCGAAAAGGCAATGGACGATGTGCTGCTGGCTTTCGCGATGAATGGCGAGCCGCTCAGCGCCGCGCACGGTTTTCCGCTGCGCGCCGTCATCCCGGGTTGGTACGGAATGGCATCAATCAAATGGCTCCAGCGGATCATTGTCACCGATCAACCATTCAATGGTTACTACCAATCGATAGACTATGCATTCTGGCGGCGAGACGAGGCTGGGCCCGCGCTGGTCCCATTGACTACGATGCAGGTGAAAGCGGAGATCGCGCGGCCGGAAAATAACGAACTCATTCGCGCTAACGAGAATTATACGGTTAAAGGGGCAGCCTGGACGGGCGATGCCGAGGTCGCGAAAGTGGAAGTCACTTTCGACGGTGGCAAGTCGTGGGGCGAAGCCACCCTCAAAGATGATTCGATCAAAAATGCGTGGCGACTTTGGGCGTTCGAATGGCGAAGACCTGCACCGGGGAGTTATACCTTGATGGCGCGCGCGACGGATTCACGCGGTCGAATCCAGCCAATGGAACGCGATGCCAACGGCGGGACCTACATGATCAACCATTGTCTGCCGATTGAGGTGGAAGTGCGTCTGTAGCCGCGGTCGCTGGCCGCGGCATGCTTGTCCGTCCAAGCCGCGGCCAGCGACCGCGGCTACAGACTACGCGCTCTTTTCAATCGGGACGCCGACGCGATTGCCCCATTCCGTCCACGAACCATCGTAATTCCGGACGTTGTTTAGTCCGAGCAGATAGGTGAGGACAAACCAGGTATGGCTGGAGCGTTCGCCGATGCGGCAATAAACCACGGTATCGGTTTTCGGATTCACGCCGCAGCCCTGGAGATAGATTTTCTCCAATTCCGCGGCCGGTTTGAAGGTGCTGTCATCATTCACCGCCGTTTTCCACGGCACGCTTTTCGCGCCTGGAATATGACCGCCCCGCAGGACCCCTTCCTGCGGATATTCCGGCATGTGCGTGATCTCGCCCTTGTATTCGCCGGGCGAACGAACGTCGATCAATGGTTTGCTCGCTTTACTTTGCGCCAGCGCCTCGTCCGCGAAGGCGCGAATCTCCTTATCGTAACGCCGCGTCGGCACCGGATAGTTTGTGCGCGGATATTTGGGCACTTCGCGCGTCATCTCGCGGCTTTCGGCCTTCCATTTGTCGCGGCCGCCGTTGAGAATTTTTACTTTGTCGTGCCCGAACAATCGAAATGCCCAAAGGGCGTAGCACGCCCACCAGTTGGATTTGTCGCCGTAGAAAATGCAAGTCGTTTCGGGCGTGATGCCGTTGCGACTGCAAAGCTCAGCGAATTTGTCGGGCTGAATGTAATCGCGAATCACCGGATCTTGCAGGTCGGCCCGCCAGTCTATGTGGACGGCGCCGGGAATGTGTCCGGTGCCGTAAAGCAAAATGTCTTCGTTCGATTCGACGATGCGAATGCCGTTGTCCTTTAAGTGTTGCGCCAGCCAGTCCGTTTCCACCAGCGCTTCGGGATGAGCGTAATTATTTGAGGCCATATCAGCACGTCTAGCGCCGGGCGCAGCCAGAGGCAAGTCAGCAATCGCCTTTGCGGGACCCGCCTGCCACGTCGCAACCGTCCAATTAAACCCGGCCTCCTCTTGTAAACTTGACGGTTTAAAGCCGTCAAGTTTCGGAACGCCCTTCAGCGCACTTCACGCGGCTGCGCCATTCGCAAAATCCATCGGTAAAGCAGGAACGCGATGCCGGCGAAGGCGACGCCGCCGATCATAATCCCGGCGGTTTCATAGCCGGGCCCGACCAGCGAGAGCGGTGCGCCTTTCCCGGAGAAGACAACGATCGCAGAGATCACTACGCCGATAATACTTTCGCCGACGATTAATCCCGATGCGAGTAACACGCCGAGTTGCTTTGTCGCTTCTGGCTTTGGTGTGCGATCCGCGCGGCGATCGAAAAGCCAGCCCGCGATCGCGCCGACGACGATCATGAGCGTGCTCTGCGTCGGCAGATAAATGCCCAGCCCGACGGCGAGCGGGGGCACGCGCATGTGTCGTGTCGTGCGCGCGAGGATCTCGTCCAGCAGGATGATACAGACGCCGATCAACGCGCCGATTCGGATCAGGCTCCAGTCGATGTTCGCAGCGATGACGCCTTGCGCGAGTGAAGAAATGAGGCCCGCTTGAGGCGCCGGTAATGGATTCGGGCGCAACTCGGCACCGGGCGCGCCAACGAAACCGTAAGCATGATTGACCAGATCGAGCACCGGCGGGATGACGAAGGCACCGGCGATTACGCCGAACACGAGTGCGACCTGTTGCTTCCAGGGAGTCGCATCAACAAGCTGCCCGGTTTTTAGATCCTGCAAGTTGTTATTAGCGATCGCGGCAACGTTGAAGATGACTGCGGTGGTGAAAAGCGCGAACGCCATCAAAGCCTTGCTCGCAT
>Ga0209687_1000185_pt1 | contig 22876 bp, 20 predicted proteins | sample GraSoiAngelo_136_FD_185893 | JGI IMG/M metagenome (GOLD analysis project Ga0209687, IMG submission 185893) | Grasslands soil microbial communities from the Angelo Coastal Reserve, California, USA - 14_0929_09_20cm (SPAdes) (version 2) | ecosystem: Environmental > Terrestrial > Soil > Grasslands ...
CGCATATCTGCTTGCGCGGACAACAGACACCGTCGCCGATACAACTCGAATTCCGGGGACCGTGCGAACGGAGACTGTAAAAATGCTCTCGGACGGGATTCAAGGCAAGGTTTCGCGAGAAGTGGTTATCAATCATGTCGCCTCGTTCGTGCCGTTACAAGAGAATGCGGCTGAGCAAACGCTCCTGGATTCGTTGCCCGATTGTCTGAAATGGCTCGAACAAATAGGGGAAGCAGATCGAGACGACATTCGTACTGTGCTTGAGAAGATCACGTACGGTCAGATGCTTGATTTGCATCGCTTCGATGATCCGGCACAACTGCGCGCGCTTCAGAGCGCCGCCGATCTGGACGAATACACCTATCTGGTCGCGGGTTGTGTAGGCGAATTCTGGACGCGACTTTGCTTTCGGCATCTTCGCGATTTTGCAAACTTAATCCCTGACGAAATGCTTGCGCTTGGCCGACGCTACGGCATGGGACTTCAGTTGATCAATGTCTTGCGTGATGCCGGCAGCGATCTGCGAAGCGGTCGATGTTACTTTCCTGAGGATGAGCTTCGAGAGGTCGGTCTGAGTGCGGCGCAGATTTTGTCCCGATCCGATCGTTTCCAACCGATCTACCAAAGATGGATGGAAAAAGCGCAGGATGGTTTGCAGTGCGGGATGCAATATTCGCGCGCGATCCGGAACCGGCGAGTGCGCGCAGCGACAGTCTTGCCGGCGTTAATTGGGGCGCGCACGCTGGTCCTTCTGCATAAAGCTGACGCAAGCGCGCTGCATCACGCGATCAAAGTTCCGCGCCGCGAAGTGCGCGGGATGATTTTGTCGTTGGGCATTCATCTCGCATCGAAGAGCCAGATGGATACGATTTTCAATCAGAACAAGCTGTAACGGCGGTCTATGACCGCCGATAGGGTCTTTCGACGTTCTTCGAGCGCCGCTACAAATTACAGAAAATAATTTCGCTGTTTTTCGCTGATTGGTTTTTCGAGTCGCTCGAGGACCTGCATCATGTCTTCCCAGACTTTCCGTTTCTCGGAGGGCGACTGGTTCCGCAGCAGGTAGGCGGGATGATAGGTGATCATCAACGGCGTGCCGTTGTATGAATGCCAGCGCCCGCGCAATTCCCGCATTGTCCCGCGTTCTCCAAGAAGGCCTTCTACTGCGACTGCGCCCAGCGCGACCAGTACCCTGGGCTGAATAATATCGATCTGCTCGAGAAGGTAAGGACGGCATGTCTGCATCTCTGCCGGTGTTGGCGCACGGTTCCCGAACGAGCCGGCCGGCATGTTCGGACGGCATTTCAGGACGTTCGCGATGTACACATCCTCCCGGGCGAAGCCCATCGCTTTAATAATTTTCGTTAACAATTGTCCCGCACGGCCGACGAATGGTTCGCCCTGCTGATCCTCATCCGCGCCGGGCGCTTCGCCGATGAACATGATTTCCGCGTCGGGATTGCCAACCCCAAAAACGGTTTGAGTTCGCGAGCGGGCAAGATGCGCGCACTTTGTGCAACCGCAAACGCGTTCGCGAACGGCTGCGAGCATCTGTGCTTTATTCGCCGAAGCTTCGCGGAGCTGTTGTCGTGCGGGCGCTACGTGCGCTTCTCGCAGGGAATCGGCTAGAGAATATGTGGATCGCAACTGCGCCAGCGCATCTCTAGATACGCGCGGTGCCCGGTCACTTGTTTCTCGAATTTTTTCCAGCGCGGCAATGACAAGTTCAAGCGCGGGCTGCATCATTTGTGGCAGATAATCCAAAGTTTTGCGCAGTGCCGCAATCTCTTTGTGCAATCAGAGAGACTTCAGCTTGGGACTGGGCTCTCAGTAACACCGGTCTTGAGACCGGTGGCCTTCGGCGAGGGATGGACATAAGCCGTTTCAACGGGTTACGATTAGCTGAACCAGTCCGCCTACGCCCCACGCGCGCTGAGCCATTGCAAGGCGAAGCGCGCTACTTCGCGCGAATTTTTCAGATCAAGTTTGTCTTTGATGTGCGACCGGTGGGTTTCCACGGTTTTGGGGCTGAGATGCAACACTTTCGCAATCTGCCGCACATCGTTGCCTTTGCCGATCAACTCCAGAATTTCAAGTTCGCGATCGCTCAGTCTCTCAACGGCGTCGGCCTCGCCTTCGGCCTGGCGATGCGCGAACTTTGTGATCACCTGTGCTGCCATTGCTGGGCTGAGGTAGGGTCGTCCGCTAAAGACTTCCCGGATTGCCTGGATCACATTGGCCATCGCTTCATGTTTCATGACATAGCCCTCTGCGCCGGCGCGCAGCGCGCGCAATGCGTAGAGCGACTCGTCGTGCATCGAGAGCACCAGAATTGGCAGCTTCGAGAACTCTGCGCGGATGTTTTTGATTAGCTCGATCCCGTTGGCGCCGGGCAAACTAAGGTCCACAATCGCCAGGTCCGGATTCAGTTTGCGGATCACATCCATCGCTTCCGGTGCATTGTTGGCTTCGCCGCAAACTGCAAAACCATCCTCGGAGTGAATCAATTGCTCAAGACCCTTTCGAAACAGCGGGTGATCATCGACAATTACAATCCGTTTCACCTCTGGTGGGTCGCACTTCGGATTCTTGTTAGTCGATCTGGCGTATTTCATTTAGCTACCACCATTCTTGCGATCCGAATGGGAATGTCGTAAAGCCGATTTTGGCTTCGTCGAGATCCTGCGGGGCGTGTCATTTAAGTCTCCCTCTTAAATGATACGCCGCTCGGTTGATTGTCCGATGCAGGAAATTTAGATCAGGGTGGCTAATGCTTTGACTATTCTCGCAGGGAACGGCTGTGTCCGGTTGTTTTTCCGCTCCTTTGGCTGGAGCCTTCTATCTGGCAAATAACAGGATACGCGTGTACCTCCCCTTTTTGGAGAATCGATCTCCAAACGGGCGCCCATCAATCGAGCGCGGTACCCCATGATGTGAGCGCCCAGGCCCCGCTTCGCTTTCGGATTACTTGAAAATCCCACACCATCATCGATCACGCGCAAAACCATTTCGCTTCTCGTCCGCTCCAGTTTGATCACAATTTCTCGTGCCTCAGAATGTTTGTTAGCGTTAATGACTGCTTCGCGAGCGATGCGATAGAGTTCCCCCGCGGCGACGTCATCTTCAATATGGAACGACGGTTTGACTTCCAGCCGGCAGGGTATTCGCCAGATTTCCCGGTCAACCAGGTCTTCCAAGGCCGTTATGAATCCAGCTGAATCGACGTCGATACGGTGCAAGGCGCGCGAAAGATTACGAGTGTCGGTCGCGGCATCGTTCACCAGTTGGGCGATTTTTTCGATATCGCCTGCGTCGATGACCCGATGATTTTTCAATCGCAACGCGACCGATCGCGCCATGAATGCCACTGCGGTAAGGTGTTGGCAAAGCCCATCATGTATTTCCTGACCGAGGCGCTGCTGTTCGCGATCGCTGATTTCAAGAATTTCACCTTCCAGGCCTTTCCGCCGCGCGATTTCATCTAGTAACTCTTTGTTTGCCATACGGAGGTCTCGTGTTCGCTCGCGCACGCGCTCTTCCAAAAGCTTTTTCGATTCTTGCAAGGCAATTTCCATCTGTTTTCGCCGGGTCACATCGTTGTTTGTTTCCAAGATAAACGAGCGCTTTCCTTGAGCATCGCGGTCCAGCACCCAGCGAGAGAACACCGTCAAGCGCTTGCCATCGCGCCGTGTGTGAACGAGTTCGCCTTCCCAGTAATTGTCACGAAACAGCTTTTCGTAGATTTTAGGCAGCGGCTCGGAACGTTCCGTCTTCAACAAGTTGTGGGTCACTTTGCCGAGCGCTTCCTGCCATGTGTAGCCATAGATTTTTGTCGCTCCTTTGTTCCAGTAGGTAATCCGGTCGTTTGCGTCGCGAACGAGGATGGCATCGTTGCTCAAATCCAGCAGGCGCGCCTGCTCCGCGAGCTGCTGTTCGTGGCGCTTGCGCTCGCCCAAATCGATAATGGCGGTTTGAAAGAGCAGGGCGCCATTTCTTGTCGTCGAGGTGATCGGCGTACTCAGAAGTTGCGCCGGGATCAGTTCGCCTTTTCTGGTCTTTAACTGCAATTCCGTCTTCACCTGTCGCTGTGACGTGCGGCAGGAAAGCAGGTGCCGCATGAATAAATCCAGGTCGGCGACATAGAACGCGAATGGGCGTCCGATTAGTCGATCCCTGGGTTCGTCCAGCAACTCGGTCGCCATCAGATTGGCTTCCTCAATTCGCCCAGCCCGGCCGAAGCTGACATATGCAATCGGCGCGAAATCGTAAAGATCGACAAATCGCTGTGTGGCGGCTTCCAGTTCCGTCTTCGGGTTTCGGATTGCCCCGTTCCGCGTGGAGCGAATCGGCGGATGCCTCTTAGCGGCCTTCCTCTTTGCGGGTTCGGATAAAAACTTCCGCGACCCAGGGGACATTCCTCGTGTTGTGTTCAAGGACGCCCGAGGCGATCCGCGATTGTCCCGGCGGTCTGCTGCGCTGCTATGGCGAGCACGTGTGAGCCGACGCTTCTTATTGGCGCGATGAGGCATTTTTTGCCTGGCGACGTGATTTGACTACGTCGCCTTCCCTCCCTCCCTCGACGTCCACCAGCGTGATGACGGCGCCGTCGATTTTGTCGTCACTTGTGCGATATGGCCGGACCCGCAGTGAGTACGGACGGCCTTCCTTATCGGTCACTTTACGCTCGAGTGTTCCCAGCGTTTCGATTACTTCGCGCAAGATATCTTCCAGGTCGGAAATATTGATGTTAGGTCGCAGCTCGCTTAATGGTCGGCCGATGTCGGTGGGCAAAATATTAAATGCGCTGCGGGCCGCCGGCGTTGCACGCCGTACCGTCAACGCATTATCCACCATGACGATTGGCATTTGAGTGCTGGCGAGCAGATTGTTGAGCTCGTTGGTCAGCTGGATCATCTCAAGATTGCGATTGCTCAACTCCTCGTTCAATGTCGTCAGCTCTTCGTTGGTTGATTGTAATTCTTCCTTTGCAGTCTCCAATTCTTCGTTCGTAGATTGCAGCTCTTCGTTGCTCGACTCGATTTCTTCGTTGGCGGCCTTCAACTCTTCATTGGTCGCCTCGTGCTCTTCGATGATGGTTTGCAGCGAATCCTTCGAAGCTGCCAATTCCCGGCACAGATCCGTCACTTCACGTTGCGCTGATGTTTTTCCCAGCACGCGCATTAACCTTTCCTGCTTATTTCCGCTCGTGCTTTCGTCAAAAATCACCAGAAACCATGGCTTATCGGCCCCGGGGACTTTGAATGGTACAACCTGAATATTTATCTCGTAGCTTTTCCCTCGGAGCGTAACTTTCGCCCGCTCTGCCCGGGCAGGCTTGTCCGTTTTGATGGCGCGACGAATCGTGGTCCGCAAGTCTGGCACGAGATTCGGACGCGCCAATTGAATGAGATTCAGCGTCGCTGGCCCAGGCGTATGCTCCAGAAACAGGTCGGTGCGGCCACGGAACTGTTGCACCAGGAAGTTATGATCGATCACGACGGCCGCCGGCGCGTAGGTGCTGAGGATGATGCGATCCGCCATTTTCAAAATGTCGGCGTTGAAATTTACACCATTCCCAGATCGGGCTGTCGTTGCGAACCGCGAGAGTTCAAGACCGCGCGGCGGAATGAGATCGGCCGCGCGCGGGCCAGTCTTGGCTTCCTTGGTGTAAATTTTATTTTTTTTGTCCGCGAGTTTGAAAAGCTCGTCGTACATGCCCACTGATTCGGCCGGCCCCAAAATCAAGTAACCGCCGGGATTGAGCGCGTAGTGAAATTGCGGAATGCAACGCTTGTGCAATTCCGAGCTCAGATAGATGAGCACGTTGCGGCAACTGATCAGGTCCAGTCGCGAGAAGGGCGGATCGGCGGTGAGGTTTTGTCGTGCGAACGTGCAGATATCGCGCACGCTGCGATGGATCTGATAGGAACCATCGCGCTTGACGAAAAAGCGATTGAGTCGCGCCCTTGGCACATCTTTCTCGATCGCGCCTGGGTAAATTCCCGCACGCGCATGCTCGATGACCGATTCGCTCAAGTCGGTGCCGAAAATCTGGACGCGGATTTTGGAAAGTTGGTTGCCAAGCACTTCGAGAATGCAAATAGCGAGCGAATAAACCTCTTCGCCTGTGGCGCAACCCGGTACCCAGACGCGTAATTCTCGTTGTCGCTCTTTCTTTTTGTTTCTGAGCAGTGTTGGAAGGAACCGTTTTTTCAAGGCTCGGAACAGCGCTTCATCGCGGAAAAAGCGCGTCACGTTGATGAGCAGATCGTCAAAGAGCGCTTCAATCTCTTTCTTATTGTTGCGCAAATACCGCGCGTATTGGCTCAGCTTTTCGATCCGATGCAGCGCCATCCGCCGGTTGACCCGTCGAATCAGCGTGGTTTCCTTGTAACCGCTGAAATCGACGCCCATCTGCTTTTTTAGCGAAAGAAAAACTCGACCCAGGTCGTCGGCCTGGCGATAGGCCTCTTTTTCAACCTGCTCTGCGTCGGCCAGGGGCCGCCGGATGTATGGATGTTCGGCAATGCGCCCGAGTTCGCGCGCGATCGCGTCCGGCGACAGAACAAGATCGACAAAACCTGAGCGGATCGCGCTGCGCGGCATCGCATCGAACTTCGCGCTCGCTTCAGTTTGCGCGAAGGTCAAACCGCCGGCTGCTTTGATCGCACGTAATCCGGCCGTCCCGTCGCTACCGGTTCCGGAAAGCACGATGCCGATCGCCCGTGATCCGCATTCTTCTGCGAGCGATTCAAAAAAGTGATCGATCGCGATGTTGAGTCTCTCTGTGCGGCGGACCAATGTGAGCTTGCCATTTTTGGCAATCACGCATTTGTCCGGCGGCTGCACGTAAACCGCGTTTGGTTCTGGCGTCGTCGTTTCTGCAATCTCGCTGACTGGCATCGATGTAGCTTTGCCGAGTAGATTGGCAAGCCGGCTGCCGTGATGTGGATCAAGATGCTGGACGATGACAAACGCCATGCCCGTTCTGGCCGGCAAATGGCGTAACAGCTCCATCGCCGCTTCAAAGCCGCCGGCAGAACCGCCGATGCCTACAATCGGGCAACTTCCATCTTTGCCTTTGCCTGTGACGTAAGGGTCCGCGCTTTGCGATTTGCTGCGGTGCCGGTTTCGCTTTTTATGCGCTGAAGCGTTTCTTGCTTGTTTGCGCGGGGGCATTCGGTCTCCTAACCAACAACCAATAATGCTTCGTTACTGGAGTAGATTCAAGATGCCAATGGTTTTACGCGATTGGTCGAAGCGATTTGCCAGTGAAGGGATTGCATCGGGCCGTCGCAAAAGAATTCAGACCCCGGGGTTCAGCGTCCACGCAGCCGGCGCTGGAGCGTGGGCTCATTGAGTTTGGTTTACCTCACGAAGGAACGGTCAGCGACCTAAGGGCAGCGATACGTTCCTCGATCAGATCACGCTCAACTTCCCAATATCTTAGCGACGAAAGAAGAAGACTGTGCGTTGATTCAAACTGGGTGGAGGCGTCATCATGTGGTATTGCGCACCGCATTGCCTTGTTATGTTTGCTCGCTCCGCGTTTGGACTTCGATGTTCTCGAGCGCGTCCGCCTCAGTCGTCCCGCCCTCATTAACGATTCTCCCTTCTCGTAAATCCTTTACTATTCACCTTTGATTCGTGTCACGATTTAACACCGGTTGTGACAGACTAGTTGCGGTGACTCGCGCTCCATCTTTCGAGATGGGATTAAACAGCTGCGGAGGACATGCTCCGCGTTGTTCGAAGGTCGCTCATCATCTCAGCGGTCGGTCGCAATCCAGCCAGGTATTGCGCGTCAAACGCGCGCAAGGCGGCGGCGACAGTTGACCCAATGCCAACGATTCCTTCTTCCACGCTTGGGCCGAGCAGCGCGATCCAAAGCTCGCCGCGAACAAATAATCGGGGACGGCGAACCGCCGCTGGGCTCCCGGGGTGAGCCTGGCAGTACAACTCCATCTGTTCCATTGCCGCCAGCGCATAGTCCATGGCGCGGCGCTCACGCGAAATGTGACCATTGTTTTTCTTCATTCGCGTGTAGAACGCACGCCTCCGTGGAATTGGATGTGGTTTTTTTCTGTAGCCGGGATCGGCGATCCCGGCTGGTAGAACGTCGGGCGTATCTTTCCATCTGCCGAGATCATCGATCGCGGCTACATCGCGCGACCATCATTCAATTGTCATGTGGAGCGGAGTCGAGATAGCTCTGATTATTTCCTCCTTGGAATTGGAGATTCCTTGACTGCGCTTGGAATGACAAGACACCCAAGGTTACGGGCGTTAAATCGGAATCGTCCCTCCGAACACAAACTTGACCGGGCCAGAGCATAACATCGCCATAAGGTTTTCACCGATGGGTAAATCCGACGCGCGCCTGATTGTTCTGTCAATCGACGGGGGTGTATATGTTTTTTCATGAGCTCTTCCCCACCGAGCAGGTTGCCCGATCCAGATAAACTGGATATGCTGCGGCGGCTCGATCAGTTTCGGGAGTGGCATTCGCTGGATGACAAACGTTTCTGTCTCGTTTGCGGCAAGATTATTGTCGGTGGGCAAATTCAGATAAACGGTGGAACGCGGGGAAATGGACCGTTACGACTGAGTTGTCCAACAGAGCGATGTAACTCCATTCCGATGGATTGGGTATTGCCCACGGACGAACTCGTGGCGCTGGCGACGACGACGACATCTGAGGATCACAACGGTGCTTCTTCGAAGATAGCGGATCGCGACGAAGAACAGGGCGGCTTGGCATCGCGATTGCGGAAATTCGCGCTGCATCTCAAGCTAGCTTCTTAACGCCTGATCCCTCCGATTACTGCGAGCCCGAGCCTGGACGGGCTCGCAGGACTTCCCGTCTCTGGAGAGAACCGTGGTAGGATTTTATCTGATCACCTAATCATCCAGCGTCCCGATTGTTTGTTTTGGTGCAATGAGCAAGGTGTTTTCCTGTTATGGTCGCGCACGTCACACTCGACGATCGGCTGTCGATACTGCGCGCGGGAGATCGATTCCGGAATTGGAATTCGCTCGACGATCAGCGGGTTTGCAGTGTCTGTGAGCGAAAATTCAAAGGCAGGCAGATTGAGATCCGGCGTTTCAGCAGCGGCAGATATACAGTGCATTGTCCTACTCTGGGATGTCCGTCGGGACCACATCAGTGGCTTTATCCACGAGCGGCGCTCGTTTCTGGCATGGCTAAGCCGAATTGTTGGGGCGCCAACAAGCAAGCGGCGCGTCGCGAAGCGGAGTCAATGCCACAGGCACGGAGGCATCGAGTATGATTGGATCCACTCTGGATCAACCGGGAGTATCTTCAGTGCCCGACGAGGCGCTGATGAAAGCGGTTTCACGACAGGGCTATGATGCGCTTGCCGAGTTATATGACCGACATGGCAAAAGATTACGCGCGACAATCGACGGAGTCGTTCATGAAGAAGCCGAGGCTGATGATGTTTTGCAGGAGATTTTTATCCAGATTTGGAAAGAAGCAGACCGGTATTCCCCTAAAGCCGGTAAGCCGCTTGGATGGATGGTTACCATCGCGCGCCGCCGTGCCATCGACCGGTTGCGCCGGCGTCAGGCTTATTCTCGTGTGCGGGAGCGTTATCAAAAGCGCGTGATCCAGCAGGCGCCTAACTCGCCACGTGAGGCAGACGATGTTTTCGTGTTGAATGACCTGCGTCATTTTCTCAAGCAGTGCATGCGAGTCTTGCCCCGGCTTCAGCGCGAGGCGCTGGAGCTCGCGTTTTTCAAGGGACTCAGTCACAGAGAAATTGCCGCCGCGACACATGCTCCGCTGGGAACGGTGAAAACACGGCTGGAACTAGGCCTGCAAAAACTGACCCATACGCTGCGACCGCTGCGCCACAAAGTGTGATTCGAGCCATCTTAATCTCGCACCTGCGTGCGATTCATGTCCGATCGTCTTCGGACAAGCCGATGGATTTCTAGAGCGTGGAGATTAAAAGCGACAAGCCGCTGCTCGTTAGTTTGCGCGCTGAGGACCACCTTTAGCGCAGCAGAACGACAAGTAACACAATAAGGAAAATAAGACCCAAACCGCCGCTGGGATAGTATCCCCAGCCAGTGCTATACGGCCATGTTGGCAGAGCCGCGATTAATAGAAGAATCAGAATGATGAATAGCAGGAAGCGCATATTTCTACTTGATTCGCATCTCGTGCATGCGCCGCGCGCAATTTCTCGCTAGTGCGGACTAGGTGAAGTGTTAACGTTAATTTCAGTTTTCTCCTTCGTCGTCGTTGGAGATTGGTTTTGCGAGGGGTTTATCACCGTGGTGTTGCTCTCTTTTTTCTGCGTGGGCGGGTTCACCACAGTGGTGTTACTTTCTTTCTTTTCAGCGGGCGGATTTGTGACCGTCGTTTCCTTTTGTTCACAAGCCACCAGGAGTGCCAGGCCGATAAGCAGACAAATATATTTTCTCATACAAAAGAATCGCGTCTGGGAACGGATCTTGTCGCCTTCGATCGGATTCCTAATCTCGTTGAGCGTCGGATTTATTGACGCGCTTCGAGCCGTGTCGTTACTCAGTCAGATTGCACCGGCCAAAGCCAGAATTATCAGAATCAAAAGAATCAAACCGAGTCCGCCACTGGGATAATAACCCCAGCCCCGGCTATACGGCCAGGTAGGTAACGCTCCAATTAACAGGAGAATGAGAATAATTAACAGGATTGTGTTCATTATGCAGAGACAACGCATTTGGCAGGCTCTTCGGATTTAGTAGGTTAAAGAACGCGCGGAGCGCTTCACCAATGCGATTGTTTTCGAGGAGGTGAAAGCATGCTGCGTTGGGCATTAATTTTTCTCATAATCGCACTGGTGGCGGCGCTTTTTGGATTTACGGGTATTGCCGCTGCAGCCGCGGGGATTGCCAAATTCTTGTTCTTCCTGTTCCTGGTGGTGTGCCTGATTTTGTTTGTTATCGGCATATCGGCAGGCAGGAGGGTTCCGTAAGCGGTGTTATGATTCCGGCGCGCTTGGGAAAAAGCGCGCCGGGATGGGAACACGAGCTGCACCGTGAGCTCCGACGGCTCCCACTTGGGCGTGTGTCATCTCTGGGAATGAATTAGTGAACTCGCGTGGGTAAGGCAGATTGGATGGGCCGAAGATGGAGATTTAAGCGGTCTGACCGTATCGCGGTCAATTTGGTTTGGCTCTTAGTAATCTTTATTGCATTCTCGACCGTGATCTTTCTACGGGGATGCTCATAAGCGAGGAACGGAACCTCACTAGGCGCTTGCAGGCCCCCCGGCGTCGTAAAACTGGAAGCAGCACGCGAGTCAATTACGCCGCGAGCTTGTCGAGAATGGTTTGTAGCTCGTGAAAATCGACCGGTTTGACGAGGTGAAAATCGAATCCCGCTTCTCTCGAGCGCCGCAGATCTTCCTCCGTGCCAAAGCCGGTCAGCGCGACCGCCTTGATTGGCCGCGCTCGACGAGTTTGTGACACGACCTCGTAACCGCTTCCATCGGGCAGTCCGATGTCACATATGAGCACGTCGATTTCTCCCGAGGCGACGATGTCTAGAGCGCTGCGCACGTTATCCGCAGTCAAAACTTGATGACCGAAATGAGTGAGCAGGCGCGACAACATCCGCCGGGTGTCCCGGTGATCTTCTACCAGCAACACCCGTAACGGTTTTGGCGGCTTGCTACGACTGGGAGAATCCAACTCAGCTTTCGCATCTCCCTTCGGGGCTGTGTCGAGAGTAACCTTGAATGTGGCACCGAAACTCCGGCCGCGACTTTTAGCCTCAATTGTGCCGTGGTGCAGATCGACAAGGTGCTTGGAAATCGCAAGCCCCAGACCAAGTCCACCGAACTGACGGGTCACAGAGGCGTCAGCCTGCTCGAATGGCGTAAACAACGAGGCCAGGCGTTCAGGTTCAATTCCAATTCCATTATCGGTAATTTCGAAATGGAAACGGGCTGCATCGTCGTTAAATGTGTGGATGGCGATCTGTCCAGAGGGATGCGTGAATTTCACGGCATTGTTGATCAAGTTCCAAAACACCTGCTGAAGCCGGATGCAATCAGCCAATATGTGATGTTGTTTGGCGTTCAGGTCGGTCGAGAGCTTTAATTGCTTTGCCGCGATTGCCGAACTTGCAGTATCGATTGCATTACTAATGATGATATGTGCATCGCAGTTTTCCAAGTCGATGCGCAGCCTGCCCCGCGTGATGCGGGTGAGATCGAGCAGATCGTCAATCAAACGTGCCTGCAACTTCACGTTGCGCTTGATCAGTTGCACATCCTCCACGAACTCCTGCGGAATTTTTTCAGCGTTGTCCTCCAGGTAAGTCGCTGCCGCAAGCGCTGGCGTAAGCGGAGTGCGCAGTTCATGGCTCAGTGCCGCAAGAAAATCGTCCTTGGCCTTGCTCGCTTTTTGCGCTGCGATTTTCTCAGCCTCGGACTCCCGGCTGCGGATTTGATCGGTGATGTCGCGTGTGATTTTGGAATAGCCCCGGAGCGTTCCCTGGTCGTTGCGCAGCGCGGTAAGTATGACTTCGGCTTCAAAAGTCGATCCATCCTTGCGGACGCGAAGCCCCTGGTCACGAATGTTCCCGCGACGGGCTGCTTCGCTCAGATTACGTTGGGGCTTGCCAGCAGCGACGTCTTCTGCGGTATAGAAACAGGCAAAGTTCTTACCTATAATTTCCGCCGGCATGTAGCCTTTGATCTTCTGTGCTCCCTTGTTCCACGTCACGACAGTGCCGTTCGGGTCGAGCATGTAAATGGCGTATTCTTCGACGCTATCCACAAGAATGTGGAATTGTTCCGCTGTCTGATGCAGGACTGAGGTAATGGACCCGTTGTCACCCATTGGCTGCGAAGGCAATATCCCATCGGATTCGGAACACCGCTGGTGCTTGGTTCCCCCCGGCGGGCAAATTCCGAAAAATCCATGGCGTTCCCTTCTTTGTTTCCCTAAATAGATTTCGCGCCGGAATCGCTGCGCGTGCGCATCGATTTATATCGCGTAAAACAACTGATCTCCGCTCCGCATGCGAACTCTCTATCACTATGACGAAACTAGAATTCAAAGGTGGTTGGAATGAAGTAAAAGGGAAACTGAAGCAGAAATACGCGCAGTTGAGCGATGACGATCTCACGTTTGCCGAAGGGAAAGACGATGAACTGCTGGGGCGACTTCAACAAAAACTCGGCAAATCCAAGGAAGATTTGCGAAAGGAGATCGAAAGTCTCTGAAACTAGGATTTCGTTCGGCGCGTAGTGTTAACAGAAGCTAACAAACAAAATCAGCGCACGATTCTGAGGAGGATGAGCATGGTTCGGCGCGACCGCCGGGCGCGCCGGACGCTCCAGGTCCATATTCTCCTTTAGGGGGAAGAATAAGAGTTGGATTGCAAGACCACGGATTACAAATTCCGAAGTTGTGATATATTCCTACGATGCAAACGTCTGAAATTACTGCCTATTTGAAAACATCTTGCGGCTGGAGCGCCGGTGTGCGCGCCGTGTTGGCCAAATACAATCTTCCTTATACTGAGAAGGATATTATCCAGAATCCTGCGTTTCGTTGGGAGATGGAGACCAAGAGCGGGCAGCCGCTCTCGCCCTGCGTGGAAATTAATGGGCATATGCTCGCGGATGTGAGCGGCGAAGAGGTCGAAGCTACTTGATCGACAACAAAGTCGTCCAGCCCAGCGACGCGGCTACGGATGTTCCTACGAATGCACCGTGTGCTACCGAGCAACACGAAGGCGTGGTAAAGCTGAACCTCTAATTTGTTAAAAAGGTTACAACGTTAAATGGGTTAAGTCGTTGAACCGCTGAGAGGTTGAAGAGTCAGAAGGTTAAGCCGCTTTTAACCTTGTAACTCTTTTAACTTTTTTAACCTTTCAGTAATGCAATTCTTCGCTCGCCTTCGCTCGAGAAAAAAGAAAGGCGGGAGCCGTCTTCTCCGTTACGGCTGGAAAGTCACTCTGCTCATTCTGTTGGCGGGAGCCGGCTTCGCGATTTTCCTCTTTTACGGCACATGGGCGCAAACGTTCGACATGAAGAATGTCGGCGAGATGCCGGAGCGAAATACAGTTTATGATGTCGATGGAAAAATTTATAGCCGCCTGGCCGGTGCAAATCGCCTAAAGGTTTCTCTTAGCGAAGTCTCGCCGTTCTTTATCGCCGCGGTGTTGGCGCGCGAGGACAGTCGCTTTTACGAGCACAAGGGGATTGATTGGCGCGGAATTCTGCGTGCTCTGGTCCGCGACGTTATGAGCGGCTCACCCAAAGAAGGGGCGAGCAGTATCACGCAGCAGCTCGCCCGCAACAGCCTTCCCCTCGGCGGCCGCACTCTCAGCCGGAAATTGCTCGAAGCAATGGTGGCGCTGCGGATCGAACGCCAGTTTACCAAACAGCAGATTCTCGAGCTTTACGTAAACCGGATTTATTTCGGCAATGGTTGCTACGGAGTTGAGACCGCATCGCAAGCGTACTTCGGCAAGAGCGCGTCCAAGCTGAACCTGCCGGAGGCGGCCCTCCTGGCAGGATTGATCCGCAGCCCCAATCGATTTTCACCATTAAAGAATCCGGAAGGCTCGAGGATCCAACGCAATGCCGTTCTGGATCGGATGGTGGCATTGAAAAAACTTTCGTCAGCGGACGCCGAAGCCGCCAAGCGGGCAAAGATCGCGCCGCGCCCCAGGCGTATGCCTTTTGTTCAGGAGAATTATGCGATGGACGCTGTGCAGCGCGACCTTAATTTGATCCTGACACAGGACCAGATCGATAATGGTGGTCTCTCGATCTACACGACGCTCGATCCGTCAGTGCAAAACGCCGCGCAAGACGCGCTCGAAACACAGCTCACCAAAATCGAGCATCAATCCAATTTTCATCATCCGGTAAAAGCAAACTATCATCCGCCCGAAAACGGAGAAGGGGATTCGGCCATGCCTTATTTGGAAGGCGCGGTGGTTGTCGTTGACAATACCAGTGGTGGAATTCGCGCACTCGTCGGCGGGCGCGATTACGCGCAAAGCAAATTCAATCGCGCGCTGGTTCCAGCAAACAGACAGGTGGGTTCCGCATTTAAGCCATTCGTTTACACGGTCGCCTTTAGCCACGGACTCTTGCCGGGGGCGGCCATCAGCGATGGTCCGATTCGCCCTGGTGAAATCGATGGTGCGGGCAATTGGTCACCTGGAAATTCCGACGGAACTTACGGCGGTATTCTCCCATGCTCCTACGGTCTGATCCACTCGCGCAACACCATGAGCGTGCGCGTTGGACAATTCGCCGGGCTCGACACAGTCCAAAAAGTCGCGAACACACTGGGGATTTCTCAAAATATTCCGCATGGTCCTGCGATCTACATCGGTTCGTTCGAGACGGACCTGAAAGATTTGACCGCAGCCTACTCCGTCTTTCCTAACGCAGGGGTGCGTAAGCAGGCCTATGTCATCGAGCGAATTGATGACGCGAACCACAAACCCATTTATCTCGCAGCGCATATCTCTACGCCAGCCCTCGACCCGGGCGCGGCCTGGATGACTTCGCGGTTAATGGAAGAAGTCTTGACGCGCGGGACTGCCGCCACCGCCCGGTCCTCGTTGGGCTTCAGATTGCCGGCAGCCGGCAAAACTGGTACGACCAACGATTACAAGGATGCGTGGTTTCTGGGTTATACCAGTACTCTGACCTGCGGTGTGTGGGTCGGCTTCGATCAGCCAACAACAATTATTTCACACGGTTACGGTGCCGCGCTGGCGTTGCCGGTCTGGACACAAGTAATGAACAAAGCGGCCCAACATTATCCAGCCGATCCGTTGCAACCTAAAATGGCGATTCAACACGCCACGGTCTGTTCAACCTCGAGCCAACTCGCCACCACGGGATGCATGTCGGCCGGGACAGCGTACGACATTGATTTGCCCGCCGACAAGGTGCCGACTGCTGCGTGCCAGGTGCACGGCGGGGAGCAGTGGCCATTTGCTCAGCAGTTCCAGGGTCTGCCACAAAAAGCGGCAACTTTTCCCGGCCGGTTCTTCAAATCATTCCGGAAACTTTTCGGCGGTAGGTGACGTTTGTCACCCCCTCGCCAATCCGCTTTTTTGCGAGATTCTTTGCCTTGTTGAGGACGATCAGATCCCTTTAAGCCGTATCAAAATGTCATTCTGAGCAGAGCGAAGAATCTTGGATTGAGTTTGGACCGATGCACCACAAGGCAAATGAACCGAGATGTTTCGCTTCGCTCAACATGACAACGCTATTTGTGAGACGAGCTTTTGCACTTTTCCCAATCTTCCCAGGTATCGATATCGATCGCGCCTTCTGGAAACGCGAATTGAGCAACACGCTCGGGGTTCTGCAGGATAATTGATTTCGCTCCGGCTTCATCGCCGAGTGAAAGTAACCGCTCAAAAAGGGAACGATGAAAAAGAGCTGGAACGCCGACAGTATCCGCATAGCTGGAGGCGACGATCTCTTTCTTTGTTGTTTCGTGCGTCGCGATCAAATCTTCTATGACACGCGCGTTCACCGCTGGCTGATCGCAGACCAGCAGAAGAAGTGCCTCAACATCCGGCGCGTGATCGATCAAAGCTTGCACGCCGCTGCGAATCGAACTGCCGATTCCGCGCAGCCAATTTGCATTTCGGACTTCCATCACCTTTGCGTGCGCTAACTCCGGATGAATCTTTTCGTCGTTGCTCCCGATTACGACCACAACTGGCGAACAGCCAGCTTCGCACGCTGCATTAATGATGGTGCGAAGGAGCGTTTTACCGCGAAATGGGAGCAGTTGCTTTGGCTGCCCAAACCGAGACGATTCGCCCGCAGCCAGGATAAGCGCTCCTGTCATGCTGAAGAAAACGAAGCGGAGCCGAAGGATTCTGCGGTGTCATCTTTAGCCGCCGCCACGTGATTTCTCGACTTCGGTCGGAATGAAGGCGTAGCGTTTGCATGGATCGGTATCTTGCGGTCACGCAACGACTCGCCAGAAGTGGCGGCAAACACACGCTGAATCTCGGAGACGATTGCGAGCGCAATTTCCTCCGGGGTTTCCGCGCCAAGGTCAAGCCCGGCAGGCGCAAAGAATCCGGCGTTGATCGTCAGGCCCAGATCCAAAAGGTCGCTCAGCAATTGATTGCGTCTTTTGCGGGGCCCGACCAAACCGACGTAATGCAAGTCGAGTGGCAGCAATGTTCGCAAGACTGCGAAATCCCGTCCGTAGTTGTGCGACTTTACAATCGCTGCTGTCCATTCATCCGGTTCGAGTGGCAACTGATTTGCATCGATAATCTCGAATGTTTGCCAGCCTAACGAGTTGGCCAGTGAATGAAGTGGCGCGCTATCTGGTCCTTCGCCGAAGATCAACAGTCGGAGCGGCGGATGGATTTTCTGCACCAACTCATGCTCGTGTTCATGGTCGAACTCCACAGTCCGAGTTCCAATCTGGTCGCCATCGAATCGTGTAACCGCAAAGCAACAGCGTCTGGCATCCAGATTCTCTGCAAGATCAACAAAGAAATTCTCGGCGGCGCATTCAATGAAGATGTCGATCTTGCCGGCACACCCGAAACGTTTCTGCGTGTCGAAACTCATCAGCGTTGGTTGGCCAGTTCGCAAAACGTCTCGGGCCCGCACGGCAATCTCTTCTTCGACGCATCCTGCGCTCAATGAGCCGATCATATTGCCACTTTCGCAAATCAACATTCGCGCGCCAGGCCGGCGATAACTTGATCCTTGCACGCGAACCAATGTCGCGAGCGCGAAGCTCGCATCAGGGCGTTTCTTCCACTCCCGCAGAATGTCGTAAATATCTTTCAAATTAGCTTATCAATCGTGATCGGCAGCTCGCGTATCCGAACACCGGTAGCGTGATGCGTAGCCGCGGTGATCGCGGCGGCGATGCCAGCCAGACCAATTTCTCCGATACCGCGAGCGCCCAATGGGTTAATTTCTTTGTCGGGATAATCGAGAAAATGCACTTCGAGCTTGGGAACGTCGGCGTTCACCGCCATGATATAGTCGGCGACGTTACTGTTGATTGGCGCGCCGTTTTGTGGGTCATAAGCTGTGTGCTCGAACAGCGCCATCCCGATTCCCATCACCACAGCGCCTTCGATTTGGTTGCGCCCGGTCAGCGGGTTAATAATGCGCCCCGCATCCATGACACTAACGACGCGATTGACGCGCAACCGCGCAATCTCCGCCTGCCATGTTACTTCGACAAAATGACATCCGTACGAATGCGTTGAGAATTTCGGCTTTTCCTTTTTTTCCTCGCCGAATGTTGCATTGGACTTACCGCTGCCGGTCACGAAGCGGAGATCAGCACGCCGGAGCAAATCGGCAAACGGCACGCCACTCGCGGGACCGTTCGCTTTGACAAAAACACGGCCACTTTCGAAAGCGAGCTCGTCATTTTTGCGTTTTTCGAAAGGCGAACCGGGCGTCGTCGTCGCGACGGTCAGCAGTGATTTGATTGCGTCGTCCGCCGCGGCAAGAACTGCTGGAATAACCGATGCAGTTGCCATTGAACCACCCGAGACAGGACCTTCCGGAAGCGATGTATCACCCAGAGCTACTTCGACTTTGTCGAGCGTCACACCGGCTTTTTCCGCCGCAAGCTGCGCAAGAATTGTGTACGTACCGGTACCGATGTCTTGCGTGCCGCATGCGATTCGGGTGGTGCCATCGTCCCGAAGCTGGATATTGGCTTCAGCGGCAAATCGCGCCGCAACCCACGCAGCCGTTGCCATACCCCAACCAAGCGTCAACCCATCGCGCTTCATCGAGCCGACCTCGGGAGTGCGCTTTGACCAATCAAACTTTTCTGCTCCCAACTGAAGGCACTCGAGTAAATGGCGTGATGAGAACGGAACACCTAACGACTCGTCGATCTTCGGTTCGTTGAGAACGCGGAATTGAACCGGATCGATCTTTAGTTGATCGGCCAGTTCGTTCATTGCCGATTCGGTCGCGTAGAGGCCGGGCACCGCGCCGGGACCGCGCATATCGGACGGTGAGCCGATGTTGCGCCTGGCACGTCCGAACTTTACCCGAAGATTCGGTACACTATAATGGAACGCCGTCGCTTCACCGCAATTCTCGTGGTAATCATCGAGCATCGACCTCTCGTAAACGTAGTCTTGCATGAGCGACACGAGTTTGCCCGCTGGGGTAGCACCGAGGCGCATACGCTGCTGGGTACGGGCGCGATGACCGGCCGTCTGGAACATCATCCTGCGGCTAAGAACCAGCTTGACTGGTTTACCTAACTTGCGCGCCGCAGCCGCCGCGAGCGGACAATGCGTCCATGGCCAAAGCTTGCTGCCGAAGCCCGAGCCGACAAACTTGGTAATGACGCGAACGCTCTCTTTCGGCAGACCGAACATTTGCGCGAGTACGCCGCGCATATTGAAGATCGCCTGCGATTCCTCGTAGAGCGTCAGCATCTGGCCATCCCATATGGCAGTCGTCCCCTGTAACTCGATGGGGTTGTGCGTCTCAGACGGGGTCACATAAGTTTGGTCGAGTTTGACTGGCGCACTGGCGAATGCCGCGTCCGGATTGCCGCGCTCGCTTTGCAAACGATGTTCCGGGCCGTACGTGGTTGCGACCACCTGCGGATCGTCCTCCGCTTTTAGGTCAGGACTGACGTTCGGTTTCTCCTTGCTGTAAGTGACACGAACCGCGTCGGCCGCAGCTTTTGCTAACTCGAAAGTGTCTGCCACGGCCAGCGCAACGTATTGGCCGTAATAGCGAATCACATCGTCCTCGAATGGAGGGCGCCGCTCTATACAGATTCCTTCCATTCCCTTTCCCATGACCGAGCGGAAAATCTTTCCGATATTTGCGCGATGAAAGATTGCTCGCACGCCCGGCATTCTCTCAGCCGCAGCCGCGTCCAGCTTTTGGATTTTGCCATTTGCAATCGTCGCTTCGATCGGAACGGCGTAGAGCAAGTCAGGAAAATGGAAATCCGAAGCGTACATCGCGGTACCGCTAACTTTGAATGGACCATCGATGCGCGGCTGAGGTTTGCCGATTACGGATGTCTGTGCGCTCTCCGGCATGATATCGATCTTCCTTAGGCGGTTTGTGTCACCAACTTCAGTGCGTGCACGAGGCAGCGTTTGGCTAATTCCACTTTGAATCCATTTTGACTTTGTGGTTTGGCATCGCGCAGCGCGGCCTCCGCAGCTTTTTGAAACACGGTTTCTGTCGCCGTCTGGCCGGTCAGTTCCGCTTCAGCCTCTGGTGATCGCCACGGTTTCGTGCCGACGCCACCTAACGCGACGCGAGCGCGCGTGATCTTTCCGCCCGTGGCCGTGACCACAACTGCAGCAGACGCGAGTGCAAATTCGTACGAAGCGCGGTCGCGCAATTTCAAATACAGCGAGCGGCTGCGTGGCGCGGACGGCGGCAGGGTGACGTGGATGATCAAATCGCCCGGCTCCAAAACGGTCTCACGCTGCGGTGTGTCTCCGGGAAGCAGATGAAAATCACTAATCGGAATGCTGTGTTCGTCTTTGGTCCCACGGATGTGAATGGTCGCTTCGAGGGCAGCCAATGCCACGTTCATATCAGATGGATTTGTGGCGATGCAATGTTCGCTTGTGCCCAGAATGGCGAGACTACGGTTTACACCCGTGATGGCCGCGCAACCCGAGCCGGGCTCGCGTTTGTTGCAAGGCATGGCGGTGTCGCGGAAATACATGCAGCGGGTTCGTTGCAAGAGGTTGCCCGCAGTAGTCGCCATGTTTCGAAGCTGGGGCGATGCCCCGCTTAAAATAGCTTCGGACAGGACGGCGTAGTCTTTGCGAACGACCGGGTGATAAGCGAGCTCAGAATTGCGGACCATTGCGCCGATCTTCAGGCCGCCGTCAGCCAGCGTTTCGATCTTGCCGAACGGCAGATGAGTTACGTCCACCACTTTCTGTGGCGTCTCGACATTCAGCTTCATCAAATCAATCAGCGTTGTCCCGCCAGCGATGAAGCGAATGTCAGCTCCCTGTTGTGCGGTCGTCGCTTTCGCACCCGCGGCAATGGCCTGGCCGGGATCGTCTGCGCGCGAGAGTTCGAACAGTTTCATGCTTGCTTCTCTTTCGCCGTGCCTTGCCGCACACTCTGAATTGCCGCCACGATGTTTTGATATGCGCCGCACCTACAAATATTGCCGCTCATGAATTCCTTCACTTCGGCATCCTCTGGTCCGCACGGTTCGCTCAACATTGCAACCGCCGACATGATTTGGCCGGATGTGCAATAACCACATTGATAGGCGTCATGCGAAACGAACGCTTCCTGCATTGGATGTAAGTTTTCCGGTTGCCCAACACCCTCAATCGTCGTGATCTCGTCACCTTGATACATTGCGGCGAAGCAAAGACATGAATTCACGCGCCGGCCGTTAATGTGCACTGTGCACGCTCCGCACTGGCCATGGTCGCATCCCTTCTTCGATCCAGTCAGATGCAAATGTTCGCGAAGACAATCGAGAAGCGTCGTGCGCGGATCGATTCGCAAATCGTATTTCTTCCCGTTTACCCGCAGGGTGACGGGAGTTGCGCCCTCGAGTTCCGGCGTTGACGGCGGCGGCGATTCCGCGCGTGCGGGTTCACCAATCATAGGACGGGTCGAGACCAGCAAGCCGGCCATACCTAACCGGGAAAGAAATATACGCCGCGTCGATTTTCCGAATCGGGAACCGCCTTCCAATTCAGATTTTTCTCTTTTCTGGTTTTGGTCGGACATCGAAATCCTATCAACAATAACACTATGTCTCAGACAATGGGTAAGGCCAGGCTAAACGAGAAATACATCGCACCCCTTGCGAAGTAACGCGTACTCCCTCTTTCGAGATATGCGCTCTGATTGGCGCGCTCATATTAGTTGGTCCGGCGTGATTGGCAGATCGCGCACTCGTTTTCCAGTTGCGTTAAAAACTGCATTTGCGACTGCAGCCGGGGCGCCGACGATGCCAATTTCGCCAATGCCCCGCGCGCCGAGGTCGGGCATGTGCGGATCAGGTTCGTTGATGAAATCAATGTCGAATTCCGGAGTGTCCGCATGCACTGCTACCTGGTATTCGGCAAGATTCGGGTTAACGATGCGGCCGGTCTTCTCATCGGGAACCGTGGCTTCCATCAAAGCGGTGCTGAATCCAAATAACATCCCGCCCAGGATCTGGCTTCGCGCCAGGCGCGGATTAATCATGCGGCCCATGTCATACACACCTACCGCGCGCTTGACCCGCACCTGCCCAAGAGTATCGACATGCACCTCGACGAAAATCGCGCCGTAGGAAAAAAACGAATTTTTTTCTCGTTCTTCCTTGTTCGGTTCTGAATTGAACTCGGCTTGAATTTGTTCCTGACCAGCGCGCTCGAACAAATTGGTCAGCTGCGTCGAGTCGTTAGGCCAGTTTCCAGCAATATCGACAACTTTCTTTTTTAAGTCGCGGCACGCGCCCATCACCGCTGGTGCCACGCTTGCCGTGAGCCAAGACCCGCCGTTATTGGGCGCTTCGGGAAATTGCGAGTCGCCAAGCTCGAATCGGATTCTGTCGACCGGAATACCCAGCGTGTCCGCCGCGAATTGCGACATCCCAGTGTAGGTGCCCGTGCCGATCTCATGCGTCGCGCTGCGCACGACAACTGTTCCATCTTTATTCAGGATCGCTGTCGCGCCCGCCTTTTGCTGCCCAGCCGGATAAATCGCCGTCGCCATTCCGAAGCCGATTTGCGATCCCTCGGCCGCTCGCATTGAACCCGGCTTCTTATTCCGATTTGACCAGCCAAATTTCTCCGCGCCTCGCTGGTAGCATTCGCGCAGCTTTTTGCTCGACCACGGCTTGTTTTGGTATTCGTCGAT